>Ga0302169_10000007_pt1 | contig 73453 bp, 62 predicted proteins | sample I_Fen_N1_3_FD_193493 | JGI IMG/M metagenome (GOLD analysis project Ga0302169, IMG submission 193493) | Peat permafrost microbial communities from Stordalen Mire near Abisko, Sweden - I_Fen_N1_3 | ecosystem: Environmental > Terrestrial > Soil > Wetlands > Permafrost | place: Sweden: Abisko...
GGGGGATCGGCGGAGCGACGATTCGACTTGCTCGCGAAGGGGCCCTTGAGAACACCACATAACCTGAAAGCTGAACCCTTCCTGAAGAACCCCGCAATTCCCCCACCGCGCACCGTTCCTTCGTTTACTCTGCATAAATCGCGGCGTAAGCTTCGCGCGTTTTCATCAATAGCGGAGACCCACAGTGGGTACTTGTTCGAGTGACAGTAGTCGGCCGGTTTCAGTAACCGGCACCTTCTCGGCAAGATAACGCGCAGCTTTTTTGTGCCGTTGTCTCGCCGTACAGCGAGCAGCGGCCTCCCGGTCGAGCCAGTCCAGGCCCGATTCCCGATGTCCTCTCATCGACACACTTTCGTGTGATGGCGCCTGCCTGGTCGTCATCGCAGCGACTCGACACGCCTGCTCGAAGGTTTCCCGGCTGACCCTGGGGGGCAACGCCATGAACCTGACCCTGCTAAAGGAATTCTTCGCCGGATTCCTGCGCACTCGCCACATCGCCCGGCACTTCCGTCGCCTGGCGCTGCTGGAAACCTTCACCGACACCACAGTCAGCCGTGAAGTACCGCCGACGCTGGCGCAAACCCTGGTGGGCGCCGCCAACAGCGACACAGGCCAATTGCTGGAAAGACTTGGCACGCACACCGATGGTCTGAGTGAGGAAGAGGCCGACATCCTGCGCGAGCGTTTCGGCCTCAACGAGGTCGAGCATGAACAACCACTGCCATGGTGGACCCACCTGTGGCACTGCTACAAAAACCCGTTCAACCTGCTGCTGACGTTGCTCGCGGTCATCTCCTGGCTGACCGAGGACATGAAAGCCGCCATCGTGATTTTCTCCATGGTGGTGCTCTCGACGTTGCTGCGGTTCTGGCAGGAAACCAAATCCAACCAGGCTGCCGACGCGTTGAAGGCGATGGTGAGCAACACCGCGACGGTCCTGCGCCGCGACTTACTGCGCATCGAGTTGCCGATCAAACAATTGGTGCCGGGCGATCTGATCGTGCTTTCTGCCGGCGACATGATTCCCGCCGATTGCCGGGTGCTCAGCGCCAAGGACCTGTTCGTCAGTCAGGCGGCGATGACCGGTGAATCGATGCCGGTGGAAAAGTTTCCGCGTCAGCAAGACAACGATACGAGCAACCCACTGGACCTCGACAACATTCTGTTCATGGGCACCAACGTGGTGTCCGGCACGGCGATGGCGGTGATTATCACCACCGGTAACGACACGTATTTCGGTGCGCTGGCGCAGCGAGTGGGTGCCACTGATCGTGCGCCGACGTCGTTTCAGACCGGGGTCAACAAAGTCAGCTGGCTGCTGATCCGCTTCATGTTCGTCATGGCGCCGCTGGTGCTGTTCATCAACGGTTTCACCAAGGGTGACTGGACCCAGGCGCTGCTGTTCGCGTTGTCGATTGCTGTCGGCCTGACCCCGGAAATGCTGCCGATGATCGTCACCTCGACCCTGGCCAAAGGCGCGGTGTTTTTGTCGCGCAAAAAAGTCATCGTCAAGCGTCTGGATGCGATCCAGAACTTCGGCGCCATGGACGTGCTGTGCACCGACAAGACCGGCACTCTGACCCAGGACAAAATCTTCCTCGCGCGCAATGTCGACGTCTGGGGCAACGACTCCGACGACGTGCTGGAAATGGCCTACCTCAACAGCTACTACCAGACTGGCCTGAAAAACCTGCTGGACGTGGCGGTGCTGGAACACGTGGAAGTCCACCGTGAACTCAAGGTCGGCACCGCGTTTCGCAAGATTGACGAGATCCCGTTCGACTTTACCCGCCGGCGTATGTCGGTGGTGGTCGCCGAGCGCGAGCATGCCCATCTGCTGATCTGCAAAGGCGCGGTGGAAGAAGTGCTGGCGGTGTGCACGCGAGTGCGTCACGGCGTCGTTGATGAGGCGCTGAGCGATGAACTGCTGGCGCGAATTCGCCAGGTGACCGCGACGTTCAACGCCGAAGGCCTGCGGGTCGTCGCGGTGGCTGCGCGTCCGATGATCGAAGGTCGCGACACCTATAGCCTGGCCGATGAACAGGAACTGACACTGATCGGTTACGTGGCATTCCTCGACCCACCCAAGGAAAGTACCGCGCCGGCCCTCAAAGCGCTGGCGGCGCACGGTGTGGCGGTAAAAGTGCTGACCGGTGACAACGAACTGGTGACCGCCAAGATCTGTCGCGAAGTCGGTCTGGAGCAGCAGGGGCTGTTGATGGGCAACGACATCGAACGCATGAGCGACGCCCAGCTGGCCGTAGCGGTGGAGACCACCAACGTCTTCGCCAAACTCACGCCGTCGCACAAGGAGCGCATCGTGCGCTTGCTCAAGGGCAACGGCCACGTGGTCGGGTTCATGGGCGACGGCATCAACGACGCCCCGGCCCTGCGCACCGCCGACATCGGTATTTCTGTGGACAGCGCCGTCGACATCGCCAAGGAAGCGGCAGACATCATCCTGCTGGAGAAAAGCCTGATGGTGCTGGAGGAGGGCGTGCTGGAAGGGCGCCGCACCTTCGCCAACATGCTCAAGTACATCAAGATGACCGCCAGTTCGAACTTCGGCAACGTGTTCTCGGTGCTGGTGGCCAGCGCGTTCATTCCGTTCCTGCCGATGCTGCCGATGCACCTGCTGGTGCAAAACCTGCTCTACGACATTTCGCAGATCGCCATTCCGTTCGATAACGTCGATGAAGAAATGCTCAAGCAACCGCAGCGCTGGCAACCGGCGGATGTCGGGCGCTTCATGCTGTTCTTCGGGCCGATCAGTTCGATCTTCGACATCACTACGTTTGCCCTGATGTGGTACGTGTTCGACGCCAACACCCCGGACCACCAGACGTTGTTCCAGTCCGGCTGGTTCGTGGTAGGGCTGCTGACCCAGACACTGATCGTGCACATGATCCGCACCCCGAAAATCCCGTTCCTGCAAAGCCGCGCGGCGATGCCGTTGATGGTGATGACCGGGATCATCATGGCGGTCGGCATTTTCCTGCCGATGGGGCCGCTGGCGCACTACTTCAAACTGCAGGCGCTGCCATCGATGTACTTCGTGTTTTTGCCGGTGATCCTGCTGGCGTACATGGCGCTGACGCAGGCGGTGAAAGGGTTCTACATCCGCCGGTTTGGCTGGCAGTAAGTCGTCCGGTTGCAACGTCATCCTTGAGCCGAGGGGGCACGGATCCAGCCGTGAACCCTCGTAAATATAAGAAAGGGTGAACAAGCATTTAGGAAAAGTCCTACATAAACCGGTATCAAGCTTCCGTAGTCTTGCGCCTCACTTTGGTCACCCTGCGGACCCCGGAATGACGAATAAAGCATTACGAATCCTGATTGCCGACGAGCAGCACTTTCAGCGGATGAAGATCGAGCGTCTGTTCAATCAGTTGGGCTATTACCGGGTGGCACCGGTTCAACAGCTTGAAGAATTGTTGACCCTGGTCGAGTACGGTTGTGAACCGTTTGACCTGGTGGTCATCAACGCTGCCATGGCCGCTGGTTCATTGGACCTGCGCGGTTTTTTACTCGACAACTCCGAGGTTCGCAACGCCCTGGTTTTCAACGACACCCTCGCGCAATTCGCGCCGATGTCGATCAGCGGGCAAAAGACGATTCAGGTGAGCACTGCCGTGCTGCCAGACCTGAAGGGCATCCAGCGTTTGATGTCCACCGTGGACCCCTTGGTGCGTGCCAATGATGACCTGACCATGCGTTATCAGCAAAAAATGGGCTGAGCCAAAGTTCCCGTTCGTCGGAACTGTCATTTCTGACAGGTAGTTTTCATCCTTCCGCCATGTAAGAGTTTTCGCGCAGTTTTCTGCGTGCACTCGGGCCTTTTTCGGCGGGCTTCCGTGGCGTCATCGTCGATTTTTTGCACAGGAAGTTTCCATGAAGACAGCGCTGAATGTGGACGATCATCCGGTGGTTCGCGCCGCAGTCAAACTGGTCCTTGAGCGGGAAGGTTTCAAACTGATTTATGAAGCGTCCAGCGTGGGTGAAGCAGCGGCAATTCTTCGTGAGCACAACGTTGACCTGGTGATTCTGGATCTGGTGATGCCAGGTGGTAACGGGCTGGATGTACTCGAGCGAATCAAGACCAGCAACTTGTCGTGTGCGGTGCTGGTATTTACGTCCCTTGACCCATTGTTTTTTCAAGAGCGTTGCATGCGCTCCGGTGCTTTGGCGTACGTCTCCAAGACCAACGACCTGAGTCAGTTGCACAAGGCCATACACGCACTGAGGGCCGGGTACACCTATTTCGCCCAACTGCCCAGCGCATCGATGGACGCGATGCAGCAAAGCGAAAAAAAAATGATCGACTATCTCTCCAACCGCGAATTGACCATCCTCCAATGCCTGGCCAAGGGTGACGCAAACAAGGTCATCGCCGAGAAGCTGCACTTGAGTCACAAGACCGTCAGCACCTACAAGACCCGTTTGATCGAAAAACTCGGCGTACAGTCGGCCGTGCACCTGCGCGACTTCGCCATCCGCAATCACTTGATCTGAGGGCGCCTGAACGTGCGTGTCCTGTTGTGTGCGTTGATGCTGTGTCTGGCGCCAGCGGCCCTGTCGGCCGAGGCTGCGCAGACGAAGTCCTTGCAACTGCTGGGGCGTTCCACGGTGGAGGGCTACGCGGTCCATCTGAATGAAAAGGATAGGCAATGGCTGAACAGCAAACGGGTACTGCGCCTCGGCGTGAGTGGGCCGGATTACCCGCCCTTCGAAATAACGCGCAATCATGATGAGCTGGAAGGCATCACCGCCGATTACGCCCGACTGATTGCGCAACTGCTGGACATTCCGATTGAAGTGCAGCGGTATGCCACGCGGGAAGCGGCCATGGAGGCCCTGAAATACGGCGGGCTTGATCTACTGGGAACCTCGAACAACTTCGAAGCGGCCGATCCCGAGTTGATCCTGTCCAGCCCCTATGCTGAAGATCAGCCAATGCTGGCCACCCGGCTGGACGAGCGCATGCCCGAGGATCTTGCGGGCAAACGCATCGCCATGGTCGATGACTATCTGCCGGCGCAGACGGTCGAAACGTTTTATCCCGAGGCCAGCGTGCAGCGTTATCCATCGGCACTCGATGCGCTGGGCGCGGTCGCGTATGGGCAAGATGACGTGTACCTCGGGGACCTCATCAGCACCCATTACCTGATCAACAATAACTACCCCAATGACGTTCAGTTGGTGGGACCGTCCGGTCTCGACGCCAATCCGTTCGGCTTTGCCCTGGCGCGGGACAACCTGCCGCTCAAGGCCATCATCGACAAGGCCCTGGCGGCGATCCCGATGAACCAGCGCGCGCTCATCGAACAGCGCTGGAGCGCCGGCAGGGTCAACAGGCTGGGACAGTCGCGGGTCAATCTGAGCGCCACTGAGCAGCAGTGGCTGGAGCGTCATCCACAGGTAACTGTCGGGGTGGTCGAGAACTTCGCGCCTCTGACGTTCTTCAATGCCGAGGGACAATTCAGCGGGTTGACCGCGCAATTGCTGTCGCTGATCAGCCAGCGCAGCGGGTTGACCGCGCAATTGCTGTCGCTGATCAGCCAGCGCAGCGGTTTGAACTTCAAGGTGCTTCGGGGGCGATCCCTTGATCAACAGATTCAGCGACTCAAGGCGGGCGAAATCGACGTCATACCTGCCATCATCCCGACCACCGAAGGTATCGCCGACCTGCACTTTACCAGCCGCTATCTGACCAATCCGTACATGCTCATCAGCGCAACCACACCCAATAGCCCCAAGGCACTGGACGAACTGGCCGGTAAACGCCTGGCGATTTACCACAGCCACCCGGTGCGCGCCTTCATTCAGGCGCGGGTGCCTGGGGTGCGCATGGTGGATGTTGAAAACCCGGCGCAGGGGCTGGAGTTAGTTATGAACGGACAAGCCGACGCGGCCGTCAGTTCATTGTTCATGACCCGTTATCTGATCGCCCGGTATTACCCGGGACGCTTGCGGATCAGTAGCACCGTGGGTGACGAACCGGCGCGCATCGCGATGGCAACGGGCGGTGGAGACCCGGAGTTGCAATCGATCTTGAACAAGGCGTTGCTGAGTATTTCGCCTGATGAAATGGACGGTTTGGTCACCCGTTGGGGAAATGATGTGGTAGTGGATGACAGCTACTGGTTGCGTCACCGACCGGTTATCTTGCAGGGGTTCGCCGCTGCCGCCGTGTTGCTTTTGCTGGCGGTGGGCTGGATCGTCTGGCAACGTCGGCAGATCCGCCAGCGCCAACAATGGTTGCAGCAATTGCAAGACGCCAAAGACGCGGCCGACGATGCCAATCGTGCGAAAACCACGTTTCTGGCGACCATGAGCCACGAAATTCGTACGCCGATGAACGCCTTGATTGGCATGCTCGAAATGGCCGGGATGCGCGCGGAAGAGGGCATCGCCGATCGTTCAGCTCTGGAAGTGGCGTCCGCAGCCGCGCAGCAGTTGTTGGCACTGATCGGCGATATCCTGGACATCGCCCGCATTGAATCCGGGCATCTGTCGCTGGTGCCTGAACGTGTGAATTTGCATGCGCTGGTGGCCTCGGTGTGCCGGGTGTTCGAAGGTCTGGCGCGGGAAAAAGGTCTGGCATGGCGGGTTGATCTGGATGAACGCAGTGACCGTGACGTGTTGATTGACCCCACGCGTTTGAAGCAGGTGCTGTCCAATCTGTTGAGCAACGCAATCAAGTTTACTCAGGCAGGTGAAGTGAGCCTGACGCTACGGGTGGTGCCGGGGATTTCAGGTCATCTGGCTGTGGCGGTACACATCGACGACAGCGGCATCGGTATCAGCGCGGTTGATCTGCAGCGATTGTTCAGCCCGTTCGTCCAGGCCGGCAACAATCTACAGTCGGGACGCAAAGGCTCTGGGCTGGGGCTGGTGATCAGCCGTACCCTGTGCGAAATGATGGGCGGACGGTTGGCACTCGACAGTGTCCTGGGGCGGGGCACCCGGGCGGACATCAGTCTGTCATTGGTCGCATTGAAAGCCTTGCCTGCCGGCGAGGCGATGGACAGTGGATTGGCACTATCCACCCGCCCCCTGACGATGTTGGTGGTTGATGATTATCCGGCCAATCGCTTGTTGCTGACACGCCAACTGAGCTATCTGGGGCACCGGGTCATGGAGGCCGAAGATGGCCTGCAAGCGCTTAAGTTGTGGCGCGGCCACGTATTCGATGTGGTCATCAGCGACTGCAACATGCCTGGGTTCAGTGGTTATGAGTTGGTGGGGGCGATTCGTGATGAAGAGCGCGCCTATGGATTGCCGCCCACGCTGATTCTGGGATTTACCGCCAACGCGCAACCTGAAGAAAGGATTCGGTGCATGGAAGCGGGCATGGACGACTGCTTGTTCAAACCCATTCTGCTGGCGGATTTGAGCGCCTGGCTGGCCTCGCAGTTTGGCGGTGAGCCAATCGCCCTGCCGGCCGATACGCAAGCCAGTCTGGAGATGGACTTGACCGGCCTGGAGCTTTACGTCGGCGAAGACCGGACGCTGATCAATCAGTTGCTGCGCGAATTGGCCAAGTCCAACCACGAAGACCTCAATCATCTGCTGCAAGCCCACGCGGGCGACGATCACCCGCGTCTTCAGGAACTGGCGCACCGTATCAAGGGCAGCGCGCGGATGGTCCGTGCGCAGCGATTGGTCGAATGCTGCGAGCAACTTGAGCGCGCTTGCGCGCAGGGGCGTGCGGCGATGATCGATGAAGCCGTCAATCAGTTGCAGCAAGCCATGACCCGACTGGACCAAAGCCTCTCACGCGGCTGAGGCTTAATCCCACTGCGGCGCGATGCCTTTAGGGCTGGTTAGCCGCTGGCCACGATCAAGGCCGGCGATCAATGTCATGTCGGCGTCGCTCAATGTCAGGTCGCAGGCTTTCAGGTTGCTTTGCAGGTTGGCGCGTTGGGTAGAGGAAGGGATCACCGCGTAACCCGACTGCATGGCCCACGCCAGCGTGACTTGCGCGGGGGTGGCCTGAAGGCGCTCGGCGATCTGCTGGATGATCGGGTCTTTGAGCACTTCGCCATAGGCCAGGGTCATGTACGACGTGATCTGGATGCCCTGGGTTTGAGCGAATTCGACGACTGTGCGATTTTGCAGATAAGGGTGCAGTTCGATCTGGTTGGTGGCGATGTGGTCGGCACCGACGGCGGCGATGGCCTGTTTCATCAGGTCGACGGTGAAGTTGGAGACACCGATCTGCCGGGTCAGACCCAACTGTTTGGCTTCAAGCAGCGCGCCCATGAATTCCTCGACCGGCACCTGGTCCTCGGGGGAGGGCCAGTGGATCAGCGTCAAGTCCAGGTAGTCGGTTTGCAGTTTGCGCAGGCTCTCTTTGAGGCTGTCGATCAAGTGGGCCTTGGCGAAGTTGGCGACCCAGATTTTGCTGGTGATGAACAGTTCGTCGCGGGCGATACCGCTGGTGGCGATGGCGTGGCCGACGTCGGCTTCGTTTTCGTAGATTTGCGCGGTGTCGATAACCCGGTAGCCCAGCGCCAGGCCAGTGCTCACCGAATCGATGACCACCTGACCTTGCAGGCGGAACGTACCGAGACCGAACGGGGGAATAGACATCAGTGACTCCAGGGTTGCAGTGGGAATGGCAGGAGTATCCCCGGCGCGATCCTTGGGAAAAACCGCTGGATGGGCAAAGCACTGTTTACCGTAAGTCATGAATCCGTGCATTACTTGAACTTTGGGTGTCTGGTCTGGCGCCTTCGCGAGCAAGCCCGCTCCCACATGAGATCTCCTTCGAACATAAAACTTGTGAACACCTTCGATCTAATGTGGGAGCGGGCTTGCTCGCGGAGGACGCGACTCGGTCCAACGCCTTACCCGCGAGCCTCAAGAATCATGCAAGTCGTCGACCCCGTCGCATACAGCCGTCCATCCACATCATAAATCCGCCCCTCGGCCAGCGCTGTCGAACGCCCCAAATGCACGATCTTGCCTTCGGCGCGCACCCTGGATGGGGCACCTCAGCCATCGTTCTCCAGGTAGAACGCTAAAACTGATTTTTGCCATCTAGTGCCTCAAAGGATTCGGTTTTAAGCTCGGTTCATGGCGACATTCACCTCATCAGGAGACACCATGAAGAACATCATCGGTATCTACACCAGCCCACGCACCCATTGGGTCGGTGACGGTTTTCCGGTTCGTACGCTGTTTTCCTACGACAACCTGGCCAAGCACATCAGCCCGTTCCTGCTGCTGGATCATGCCGGCCCCGCAGAGTTCACCCCGACCAGCGAACGACGCGGCGTGGGTCAGCATCCGCACCGTGGGTTCGAAACCGTGACCATCGTTTACAAAGGAGAAGTGGAACACCGCGATTCCACCGGCAGTGGCGGCACGATCGGCCCGGGCGATGTGCAGTGGATGACCGCTGCTTCAGGGATTGTGCATGAGGAGTTTCACTCCAAAGGTTTTGCCACGTCCGGCGGCACCCTGGAAATGGTGCAGTTGTGGGTCAACCTGCCGGCCAAGGACAAAATGGCCGATGCCGGTTACCAGACGATTCTCGATGGCGACATCCCGAACATCGCGCTCAAGGACCAGGCCGGCAGCCTGCGCTTGATCGCCGGTGAGTTCGACGGACACACCGGCCCGGCGCGCACGTTCACCCCGATTGACGTCTGGGACCTGCGACTCAAGGGCGGCAAACTGCTGACCCTGGACTTGCACGAAGGTCGCAACACGGCGTTGGTGGTGTTGCGTGGCACGGTTCAGGTCAATGGCCAGGAGTCAGTAGGCGAAGGTCAGTTGGCCCTGTTCGATCGCAAGGGCGATCAGATGACCCTCGAAGCCAGCGAGGACGCGGTGGTGCTGTTGCTCAGCGGTGAGCCGATCGACGAGCCGATTGTCGGTCACGGCCCGTTCGTGATGAACACTGAACAAGAGATTCACCAGGCGTTCGTCGACTTCCAGTCGGGTCGTTTTGGCCGGATGCACGGTTAACCCGATTGAGTGTAATACCTCAGTAAATGTGGGAGCGGGCTTGCTCGCGAAAGCGGTGGATCAGTCACCATTTGTGCCGATTGACACTGCGCTTTCGCGAGCAAGCCCGCTCCCACATTTGTTTTGCATGAAACCCTCCTACACTGTGCCCAATGTGTGAGATCTTCGCGCCATTGGCCTTCGTTGGAGTCGCTCGATGCTGTCTTTTTTCACCAATCATCCCTTGGTCTGCGCCATGGTCCTGATCGTGGTCGATCTGGGGCTGTGGCGTTTGATCAGCGCCAACGGCAGTAACTGGAAATTGCTGGTCAGGCTGGTGATTTTCTCGTTGTTCAGCGTCCTGCTGTTCAACGAAGGCTTGAACCCGCTGGAGGTCGCCCCGTGGGCAGACAACGTGCCGCTGCACCTGGCGGCCACCGGTTTGCAGATTGGCTGGTGGCTGTTTGGTGCGCGGACCCTGACGGTGCTGATCGGCGCGGTGATGATGCAGCGTGTGGGGCACACCGGGCGTTTACTTCAGGATTTGCTCGGCGCGGTGATCTTCCTGATCGCGATCATCGCGGCGCTGGCGTACGTGCTCGATCTGCCGGTCAAAGGCGTGCTGGCCACGTCCGGCGCCTTGGCGATCATTGTCGGCCTGGCCTTGCAAAGCACCCTCAGCGACGTGTTCTCCGGGATCGTCCTCAACACCACCAAACCCTATCAACTGGATGACTGGATCTCCATCGACGGCACCGAAGGCCGGGTCACCGACATCGATTGGCGTGCCACGCGCATGCAAACCGCCCAAGGCAGCATGGCGGTGATCCCCAACTCCCTGGCGGCCAAGGCCAAGATCATCAACTTCAGTCGGCCGAGCGATATTTTTGGTGTGTCGATTAGCCTGCAACTGAGCCCGCACGCGCGTCCGCAAACGGTTATCGACGCACTGGAGCGGGCCATGCAGGGCTGCCGCCATTTGTTGCCAAAACCGGCACCGTGCGTCGCCCTCAAGGGTTCCAGTGCCGCGGGCGTGGAATATGAAATTAGTGGTTTCGTGGTCTCGATGGATCAGAAACGCATGGTGCGCAATCTGCTGTTTGATCTGTCTTACCGGCATTTGCAGGCGGCGGGTGTCAGCCTGTTGTCGACCGTTGAATCGAACGCGCCTGCCGGCTTGTCACGGCCACGGGCCTTGCTGGAAAGCTCGGCGATTTTCTCGACCCTGCGGCAGGATGAGAAAGAGACCTTCAGCCAGAACATGACTCTGCAAACCTTCCGTGCCGGCGACATGATCCTGCCAGCGGGGGAGGTCAGCGATCATTTGTTCATCATTGAATCCGGAGTGGTCACGGTGGAGTTGAGCCGTGCCGGGGTCAAGTTCGAGTCGGGACGCATGGGGCCGGGCGAGGTGATCGGCGAGGGCGGGATTTTGTTGGATGCCGCGATGCCGGCAGACTTTATCGCCAAAACCGCTTGCAGCTTGTACCGAATCGAGAAGGACTACCTCAAACCGTGCCTGGATGCGCGGCATGACATTGGCGAGTCGATGAAGGCGCTGCTGGATTTCCGCTTGAACAAGGCGCAGACGTTGACTCAGGAAGTGCCGAAGGTGGTGGCGCGGAAGGGGTTCTTGCAGTGGTTGCGCAATAGGGCTTAGTGGACTGCGGTGGATAGCCGCTGCGCGGATCGCGAGCAAGCTCGCTCACAGTTGATCGGGTTTTTTCAGAAGGAATACGGTCACTGTAGGAGTGAGCCTCCTCGCGATGGCCATTTCAGAGCTGGCTAATTTCTTAATGGTCTCCATTGGCCTCCTCGACTTCTGGAATATTGGCTATTTGTCAGAAGGGCCAGCGGGGCTAACTTAGCTCCACCCCCACTTGCTACCGGAGTCCACCATGAAACCTCGTATCGATTTCTACACCGCTTCCCCTGATGCGCTCAAAGCCATGATCGCCCTGGAAACCGCGGTGTCGAAGCTGCCGCTGGAAAAAAACCTGATCGAACTGGTCAAGCTGCGCACTTCGCAAATCAACGGCTGCGCCTTCTGCCTCGACATGCACAGCGCCGATGCCCGCAAGGGCGGCGAAGACGAGCGCCGTCTGGCGACGCTGTCGGCCTGGCGCGAAACGCCGTTCTTCACCCCGCGTGAACGTGCGGCGCTGGCCTGGACCGAATCCTTGACGCTGGTGAGCCAGACCCACGCCTCGGACGAAGATTATGAACTGGCGGTTTCCGAGTTCAGCCCCAAGGAAATGGTCGACCTGACAGTGGCCATTACCACCATCAACGCCTGGAACCGTCTGGCGATTGGTTTCCGCAAAATGCCTCAAGCCTGATCAGTGAGCATCCGCTGACGGCGCGGCCGGTGGTTGCACCTTGCGCATCAAGGGCACCATCGCCGTGGCGATGATGAAGCAGACCATGATCATCAAAAACGCGTCGCCATAGGTTTGTGTCTGGGCTTCGCGGTAGGTCAACAGCCATAGCTGATGCAGGCTGGCAGTGACGCTCGTGTCACCGCTCTGGCCGAGGGTGGCGAAGTTGTTGCCGACCTGTGACAGCCACTGGTTCAGCGCTTCGTTGGTGCTGTTCAGGTGTTCCGCCAGCCGGGTGAAATGCAGGTTGGTGCGGTCGTTGAGGATGGTCGCACAGGCGGCAATGCCGATGGCGCCGCCGAGGTTGCGCATCAGGTTGAATAACCCCGACGCATGTTTGAGCCGTGCCGGCGCCAGACCACCCAAGGTCAACGTCACCGCCGGTGGCACCGCCAGTTGCTGGGCAATCCCGCGCAACGCTTGCGGCAGCATCAGTTCCCTGGCGCCCCAATCATGGGTGATCGGGCTGAAATCCCACATCGACAACGCGAACAACCCCAGGCCGGTCATCATGATCCAGCGCAGATCGACGCGGTTGGCCAGAAACGCGTACAGCGGAATTGCCATGATCTGGAACACCCCGGTTGAGAAAACCGCCAGTCCAATGTCCAGCGCGCTGTAGCCTCGCACCCGGCCGAGAAACAGCGGCGTGAGGTAAATGGTGGCGAACAGGCCGATCCCGGTGACGAACGAGAAGAAGCAGCCGAGGGCGAAGTTACGGTCTTTCAAGGCGCGCAAATCGACGATCGGGTTGGCGACTTGCAAGGTCCGGCCGATGAAGGCCAGTCCGGCGAGGCCGCTGATCCAGGCGGTGGTGAGAATGGTGCTGTCGCTGAACCAGTTCCAGCGTGGGCCTTCTTCGAGGGTGTATTCCAGGCAGCCGAGAAACAGCGCCATGAACACCATGCTCAGGTAGTCGGCGCCCTTGAGCAGCGACAATTCCGGCTGGTCGATTTTCACCAGCATCGGCACGGCCACGGCGACGAAAATCCCCGGCACCAGGTTGATGTAGAACAGCCAGTGCCAGGACGAAATATCGGTAATCCAGCCACCGATCACCGGCCCCAGCGTCGGTGCCAGCGAAGCCACCGCGCCGATGGTTGCGGCGGCAATCACCCGTTGTTTGCCGGTGAAGAAAAAGAACGCCGTGGTGAACACCAGCGGGATCATCGAGCCGCCGAGAAAACCTTGCAGCGCGCGGAAGGCGATCATGCTCTGGATGTTCCAGGCCGCGCCGCAGAGCAGGCTGGCCAAGGTAAAACCGACCGCTGATGCGCAGAACAGCCAGCGGGTCGAAAACACCCGTGACAGCCAACCCGAAAGCGGAATCACGATGATCTCGGCGATCAGGTAACTGGTCTGCACCCACGCCGTTTCGTCGGTGCCGGCCGAGAGCCCGCCGCCGATGTCACGCAACGAGGCCGAAACGATCTGGATATCCAGCAGCGCAATGAACATGCCGATACACATGCTGGCGAAGGCGAACACCTTGGTCGCCGTTGCCATGTCGGCCGGATTGAACGGTTGTGCAGGGACGGCGAGGGCGCGGCTCATGGTGCGCTGGCCACGGCTGCGGTATCAGCGCTTTTGCGGGTGTCGACTTCAGCCGTCACCGACAGGCCTGGGCGCAAGTGGCCGAGCACACCGTCGGCCGGATCGAGGATGATGCGCACTGGCACTCGTTGAACGATCTTGGTGAAGTTGCCCGTGGCGTTTTCCGGTGGCAACACGCTGAACTGCGAGCCGCTGGCCGGCGCGAGGCTGCCCAGATGACCGTGGAATTCCTGCCCGGACAGCACGTCCGCATGGATGACCACGCGTTGGCCCGGAATCATACGCGCCAGCTGATCTTCCTTGAAGTTGGCATCGACCCATAAACCGCTGGACGGCACCACCGACAGCAACTGCGAACCGGCCTGCGCGTACGCGCCGACCCGTGCCCGGCGATTGCCGATCACGCCATCCACCGGCGCCTTGAGTTCGGTGTAACCGACATTCAATTGCGCCAGATCCCGTTCGGCCCGGGCCTGCATCAGCGCGGCGCGGGCTTGCTGTTTCTGGGTGTCGATCACGTTCAATTGACGTTGCGCGGCCAGCAATTCGGCCTGGGCCCGCGAGCTGATTGCCTGAGCGGTTTTGAACGTCGCATCAGCGCGCTGAGCGCTTTCCACCGAGACCGCATTGGTGCTCACCAGTTTTTTGTAGCGGGCATTGTCATCCCGGGAGCGGGAGGTTTCCGCACCCGCAGCATCGATCCCGGCACGGGCCTGGCCGATCACTGCGTACTGCAATTGTTCGGTGGCGTCGAGGTTGGCCAGCAAGGCTTCTTCGGCAGCCACTGCACCTTCGGCCTTGGCCAGAATGGCGCGGTAATCGCGGGCGTCGAGACGAATGAGCACATCGCCGGACTTGACGGCCTGGTTGTCGGTCACCAGCACTTCTTCGATGTACCCCGCGACTTTCGGGCCGATCACCGTGACGTCACCGCCGATGTAGGCATCGTCGGTTTCTTCGATGAAACGACCGGCTGTCCACCAGTGAGTCGCATACAGCCCGGCAAACACCAAGGCAGCGATTACCGCCGTCAGCAGGATCAACCGTTTGAGCAGGGGTGGCTTGGGTGTGCTCACCGGGACAGCTTGGTCGGTTTCAAGGCTGGGCATGCTGGTCATGGGGGTTTACCTGTAGGAAGCGGGCGTTTATTACGCAGGCAATATGACGTATGTAATATTTGGTGGCAATTGATTTTTACTGCCGGTCGTCAGGTGGGTATCTGAGCCAGTGGCCGGGGGTTATACCGGTCATGTCTTTGAAGAACGCAATGAATGCGCTGTCGCTGGCGAAACCTGATTCGAAAGCGCTGTAGCTGATGCTGCGTCCGGTCGACAGCAGTTCGATGGCGCGCATCAATCGCCACTGCTGGCGCCATTGCTGATAACTCATGCCGGTCTCGCGCTGGAAGATTCGCCCGATGGTTCGGCCGCTGGCGCCAATCTGCTTTTCCAGCACGTGCAGTTCCGGTGGCAGTTGCTCAGGCGTGGCCAGCAACGGCGCCAGTCGCTTGTCCCACGGCAGGGGCAAGAGCATCGGTTGTTTCACGGCGTCGCGAATTTCGCTCAGGCACAGCCCTAGCAAATGAACAAACTTGCCCTGCTGCCAATCGGTGTCGAAACCGGCGAGGGCGATGGGTTCCAGCACCGCCCGCAGCAAGGGGCTGACTTCAATCACGCAGACCTGTGGCGGCAGCTCGGCGCACAACGCTTGCGTCAGATAAATGGAGCGGTAATCGACGCTCTGCTGCATGACGGCGCGGTGTTCTACGCCCGGCGGAATCCATGCGGCACGCGACGGTGGCAACAGGCACAACTGCTGCGCGAGGGTGATGCGCGTGCAGCCCTGACGGGTGAATAGCAACTGCCCGCGCTCATGCCGATGTAACCCGGAATCATGATCGCCCAGTGTTGAAGCGATGCCGATGACTGATACGGGATAGCGGTCGGGATCGAATTGAGTGTGGGCATCAAGCCAGGCCATGGATTGTCCGATTTCAACGATAAGTTGGCAGGGTCTGGATAATACGCCAGCTTCGGTTCTTTAAGCTGCTCGCCCGTATTTCCTGAACAGAGCAGTGGTGATGAATTCAAAAAGCTTGTTGGTGTTGGCGATCGCGTTGCTGATGTTCCCGCAGATTGCCCAGACCCTTTACAGCCCGGCGTTGGCGGACATCGGTCAGGCCTTTGCGGTCGGCCCGCAGCGAGCGGCACAAACCCTGTCGGTGTATTTCCTGGCGTTCGCCTTTGGCGTGGTGGTGTGGGGCCGGATGTGCGACCGGATCGGTCGGCGTCCCTCGATGCTCGCCGGCCTGGCGTTGTACGCGATTGCTTCGGTGCTGGCGCTGAATGCCCGAACCTTCGATGGGCTGTTGCTGGCCCAGGCACTGGCTGCGTTCGGTGCGGCGGTGGGCTCGGTGGTGACGCAAACCCTGTTGCGCGACCGCTTCAAGGGGGCGGAACTGGCGCAAGTGTTTTCCGTCATGGGTATCGCGTTGGCGGCCAGTCCGGCAATCGGGCTATTCACCGGGGCGAGTCTGGTGCATGCATTCGGCTACCAAGGTGTAGTGGGGTGTCTGCTGATACTGTCCTCGGCGCTGTGGTTCTGGTGCCTGCGAAACTTACCGGAAACCCGCCCGCAAAACGTCAAGACCGCCGCGTTATCGGAGACGTTGTGGCGGATGCTGCAAGATCGCGAGATCTGGCGGTCGACGCTGTTGGTGGCGGTGTTCAATATTGCATTGTTCAGCTACTACAGCCTGGGTCCGTTTGTGTTTCAGCGACTGGGTTTGAGTGCGCAATGGTTTGGCTACAGCGGCGTGATTCTCGCTCTGGGGTCCGGCCTCGGCGCGTGGCTTAACAAACGGCTGCTGCATCGTGGTGTGAGTGGGCCGCAACGTGTACAGATTGCGGGTGCATTGACGTTGGTGGGTGCCAGTGGCGTATGGCTGCTGGAAAACAGTGCCCTGTTTGTGCTGGCGATGCTGGTGGTGGTGCTGGCGTTTGGCATGGCGATCCCGAATATCCTCGGTTCGGCGCTGGCAAATTACGGCGATCGACTGGGTACCGCCGGAGCTCTGTTCGGGTTGTTGTATTACCTTTTGATAGGCGGTGGTCTGATGCTGGCGGCGTGGGGCCAGGCGTTGGGCGAGACCTTGATGCTCTGCGGCGTGGCGGCATTGCTGCTAGCGTTAGTTCCTGGAAGCGCGACAGGCCGTGAATATTGACCACCATGGTGGCAGCACCGCGTAAAAACGCCATCAAGCGCTGCGATGCCCGGCGTTGCACCGGGCATCGCGTTGACACTTAAACGCGTTCGAAAATCGCCGCAATCCCCTGACCACCACCGATGCACATGGTCACCAGCGCATAACGGCCGTTGGTGCGGTGCAGTTCGTGGATGGCTTTGGTGGCGATGATCGCGCCGGTTGCGCCGACCGGGTGGCCCAGGGAAATACCCGAACCGTTCGGGTTGACCTTGGCCGGGTCGAGGTCCAGTTCCTGGCTGACGGCACAGGCTTGGGCGGCGAAGGCGATGTTGGCTTCGATCACGTCCATGTCGGCGACGGTCAGGCCGGCACGCTTGAGCGCCAGGCGGGTGGCCGGCACCGGGCCGAGGCCCATCAGTTCCGGTTCAACACCGGCGTGGGCGTAGCTGACCAGGCGGGCCAGCGGGCGCAGGTTGTTGCTCTGCACAGCGGCGCCGGTGGCCATGACCAGCGCAGCGGCGCCGTCGTTCAGGCCGGAAGCGTTGCCGGCCGTCACCGAGCCGTCTTTCTTGAACGCTGGTTTCATGGCCGCCAGTTGTTCCAGCGAGGTGGCGCGTGGGTGTTCGTCGACGCTGAACAGCTTGGTTTCTTTGCGATCACGGATCTCCACGCCAACGATTTGCTCGCTGAAGTAGCCATTGGCGATAGCGAAGGCCGCGCGTTTCTGGTCTTCCAGGGCCAGGGCGTCTTGCATTTCACGGGTGATGCCGTTGCGCTCGGCGACGTTCTCGGCGGTGATGCCCATGTGGATGCCGTGGAACGGGTCATGCAGGATGCCCAGCATGTAGTCGATGGCCTGGATGTTGCCCATGCGTGCACCCCAACGGGCGGCCGGCATGATGTAAGGCCCGCGGCTCATGGATTCGGCACCGGCACCGACGACGATGTCGGCATCGCCCAGCATCAGGGTTTGCGCGGCATTGATGATCGCTTGCAGGCCGGAACCGCACAGGCGGTTGACGTTGTAGGCCGGGGTCTCTTTCGGGATGCCGGCGTTCATCGCGGCAACGCGGGAGATGTAGGCGTCGCGGGTTTCGGTCGGGATCACGCTGCCCATCACCAGATGGCCAACTTGCGCCGGGTCTACGCCGGAGCGTTGCAGGGCGGCCTTGACAGCCGTGGTCGCGAGGTCGGCCAGCGGAACGTCTTTGAGCGAACCGCCAAAGGTGCCGATGGCAGTACGTGCGGCGCTGACAACAAAAATATCCGGGGTGTTCATTACGGCTTTCCTCTTGGTGAATGCTTTTCTGTACTGCGATTGAGTAGGGCGGTCAACGCTGTTTGCGCTTCAGGTGTCTTGAGGCGCTCGATGAACAACAGGTTTTCCTGACGAATAGTGGCTTGCAGCTCCGTCAACGACGCCTGTTTGAGCAATTGCCGGGTCTGGCGCAGTGAATCCTGTGGCAAGGCGAGCAGGCGCCGGGCCAGGTTTTGAGCGGCGTCGAGGCATTGTTGGCCGTCGTCGAACAGCTCGTTGGCCAGGCCGCAGGCGACCGCCGCAGCGCCGTCGAGGCTGTCGCCCCACAGCAGCAGGCGGGCGGCGCGGGCGTGACCGAGCAGGCGCGGCAACAACAGGCTCGCACCGAACTCCGGGCACAGACCCAGGTTGACGAACGGTACGCGCAGCTTGGCGTTTCGCGTCACCAGCACCTGATCGCAATGCAGCAGCAGAGTGGTGCCAATGCCGATGGCCGCGCCAGACACGGCGGCGATCAACGGTGTTTGCAGGTGAATGACGACGTTCATCAGGCGAAACGCCGGGCTGTCCAGATGGGTCGGCGGATGCTCGAGAAAATCCGCCAGATCATTGCCACTGGTAAAGCACGTGGTGCCGCCGGTGATCACGATCACGCCGACGTCGGCGTCTTCATCCGCGGCCAGCAACTGGTCGGCCAACTGCGTGTACAGGCTGTTATTCAGCGCATTGAGCTTGTCGGGGCGGTCGAGCGTGAGCGTCAAAACGCCTTCGTTTCGGTGTTGTTTGATCAGCTCAGTCATGGAATGCCCCGCCTGTTTTGTCCGGCAGCCACTCTAAGCGCCCGACGGGCGCGGGATCTATGACAAAACGAGTCAACGAAACTGCTGCTTTTTGCCATGTTTAACCGTCGCGTTAACCGGCAAAACGGCTCACACACCCATTCGGGGTATGGTGCCGTTGGCCCGATCGCTCAATAGTGGCATCAACCGGTCGTCCAGAACCGACTTCGCTTGATAAGGTGAATTTGCTATGCGCAAGGCCCTCATGGTGATTTCCAGTCTGTTGCTAGTTCCGCTGACACTCAATGTGCACGCCGCCAGCGACGTGAACGAAAACAATACGCTGCGGTTGTATAACTGGGCGGACTACATCGGCGAAAAGACCATTGCCGACTTCGAGAAAGCCTCCGGGATCAAAGTGATTTACGACACCTTTGATGCCTACGAAACCGTCCAGGCGAAATTGCTCACCGGGCATTCCGGTTACGATCTGGTGGTGTTGAACGCCTCCCTCGCGCCGCCCTTGATCAAGGCCAACGTGTTCCAGCCGCTGGACAAAAAGTTGCTGCCGGGCTGGACCAACCTTGACCCGAAAGTCTTGCAGGACTTGCAGGGCTTTGATGCCGGCGCCGTGTACTCCGCGCCGTACACCTGGGGCAGCAACGGCATCACCTACAACGTCGACAAGATCAAGGAACGCATGCCGGACGCGCCAATCGGGTCGCTGGCGATGATCTTCGATCCGAAAATCGTCTCGCGCTTCGCTGACTGCGGCGTCACCCTGGTCGATGCGCCCACCGAAGTGATTCCGCTGGCCTTGAAGTACTTGGGACGAGACCCGCGAAGTGCATCGCCGGAAGACTTGAAAGCCGCGCAGGACTTGTTGCTGTCCGTGCGGCCGTACATCAAGAAATTCGACTCGGTGAACTACCTGACCAGCCTGCCCAACGGCGATGTCTGCATGGCCATGACCTGGTCCGGCGACTACGCCACCGCCATGGCCCGCGCCGAAGAAGCCAAGTTGAAGATCAAACTCGCCTACTTCATTCCCAAGGAAGGTTCGCTGATCTGGTTCGACAACATGTACATCCCCGCCGATGCGCCGCACGTGGCCAACGCGCACAAGTTCCTTGAGTACTTGATGCAGCCGCAAGTGATGGCGGACGTCACCGACTACATCCACTACGCCAATAGCAACGCGGCCGCCACGCCGTTGCTCAATGCCGATGTGCGCAGCAATCCGGCGATTTACCCCGATGAAGAAACCCGCCAGCGCCTGTTTCCGCAAAAGACTCAGGACGCCAAGGAGATGCGCGCCATCACCCGCGTCTGGAGCACGGTGAAGAGCGGGATCTGATCGTTTAACCCTTCGGTTTGAGGTTTTTGTATGGCTACTCCAACATTGAAAGCATTGCCGGCCGTTGATGACGCCCAGTTGATCAAGGCTGACAAAGCCCACTACATGCACGGCTACCACGTGTTCGACGAGCACGCCGAACAGGGCGCGCTGAACATCGTGGCCGGTGACGGCGCTTATATTTACGACGCTCACGGCAACCGTTTTCTCGATGCGGTCGGCGGCATGTGGTGCACCAACATCGGCCTGGGCCGCGAGGAAATGGCCCTGGCGATTGCCGATCAGGTGCGGCAACTGGCGTATTCGAATCCGTTTTCCGACATGTCCAACAACGTCGCCATCCAGCTGTGCGAAAAACTCGCCAGCCTGGCGCCGGGCGATCTCGATCATGTGTTCCTGACCACCGGTGGCTCTACCGCCGTGGACACCGCGTACCGGCTGATTCAGTACTATCAGAATTGCCGTGGCAAACCGGAGAAGAAGCACGTCATCGCCCGGTTTAACGCGTACCACGGCTCCACCACGCTGACGATGTCGATCGGCAACAAGGCCGCCGACCGCGTGCCGGAATTCGATTACGCCAACGACAAGATCCACCACGTCTCCAACCCGAACCCGTACCGCGCACCGGACGGCATGGACGAAGCACAGTTTCTCGAATTTCTGATCAAGGAGTTCGAAGACAAGATCCTGGCCATCGGCGCGGACCAGGTCGCGGGGTTCTTTGCCGAGCCGATCATGGGCTCGGGCGGGGTGATCATTCCGCCCAAGGGCTACCTGAAACGCATGTGGGAAGTCTGCCAGCGTTACGACATTCTGTTTGTCGCCGATGAAGTGGTCACCTCGTTCGGGCGCCTGGGCAAATTCTTCGCCTCTTATGATCTGTTCGATGTGCAGCCGGATATCATCACCACGGCCAAAGGCCTGACCTCGGCGTATCTGCCGTTGGGCGCGTGCATCTTTTCCGACCGTATCTGGAAAGTCATTGCCGAGCCCGGCAAGGGCCGTTGTTTCACCCACGGCTTCACCTACAGCGGCCACCCGGTGTGCTGCACGGCGGCGCTGAAAAACATCGAGATCATCGAGCGCGAAAACCTGCTGGCGCATGTCGAGGTGGTCGGCGCCTACCTCGAAGAACGCCTGGCAACCCTCAGCGACTTGCCGCTGGTGGGCGATGTTCGCTGTCAGAAGTTCATGGCCTGTGTGGAGTTCGTGGCCGACAAACGCACCAAGGCGTTGTTCGCCGATGAGGTCAACATTGGCGAGATGATTCACTCTCGGGCCCAGGCCCGAGGGTTGCTGGTGCGGCCGATCATGCACCTTAACGTGATGTCGCCGCCGCTGATCCTTACGTGCGCCCAGGTCGACGAAATCGTCGAAATCCTGCGGGTGTGCATTCTTGAAGTGGCGGCCGAGCTTGAAAAAAGCGGCCAGTACGTCGGGCAATGAGTTCGCTCAATCGGCGGTTACCTGGCGTCGGTTCTCCCGCTAGACTGCGGGGCATGAGCAAACCCAACGACGATACGCTGATCGCATTGCCCTTCGGGGCCTTGCACAAATGGCACGGCGACATGCGCGAGGCATTCGCTCATGTCGACGCGCCTGATGCGCTGCACTACCTGGCGTCGGCGTTCGGGCATCTGGTGTCCATCGAATCGGTGATGATCAGCCTCGAACACAAGGACCGCGCGCCGCAGTTGCTGTACCAGCGCGGTATCCCGGAGCAGTATCGGGACTCGATCATCGACCGCTATTTTTCCGGTGGCTACCTGCTCGACCCGTTTTGCCTGGCGGTAGAGCAGGGCCTGGCCGAAGGGTTTTATCACCTGGAGGAAATCGCCCCGGACAACTTCTTCGACACCGAGTACTACAAAACCTACTACTTGAAGGCCGGGTGTTCGGAGGACAGTTTTTACCTGATCGATACCGGCCATGACAGCCAGGTCTCGGTCAGCCTGTTTCAGGGATTTGGCGGGGAAAGCCTGCGGGCCGAACAGCTGAATCTTTTACGCGCAGTAGAGCCACTGGTTCGGGAATTCATCAGTGAGTTTGGCCGTCGCGGCCTGGCGCAAAGCGCAGTCACTGAAAGTGACGATCTGAAGCAACGCGTGCAGTCCGCCTTCGAAAATTTTGGCTGCGACGTGCTGACCGAGCGCGAGCGGGAAGTGGCGCACATGGTGCTTCGGGGGCATTCGGTGAAATCCACGGCCAGCCAGATGAGCATCTCGCCGGAGACGGTGCGCATGCACCGCAAGAACCTGTATTTGAAACTGGAAGTCGGGTCGCAGTCGGAGTTGTTTGCGCTGTTTATCGAGTGGTTGCGCCAGCACTAAGTCATTAACAACCCGAGTTCGATGTTGAATGGAAGGCCGTCTTCGCGAGCAAGCCCGCTCCCACACTTGCTCTATGTCGAACACTAAACCAGTGCTCACTGAAGATCTAATGTGGGAGCGGGCTTGCTCGCGAAGAGGCCATCAGATGCTAAATCAATCCTCGCGTTTGATGACCAGGGTCAGAATGTCGTAGCTCGCCACCAGTTCTCCCAACTGATTAGTGACTTCCACATCCCACGCCACCACCCCTTGCGGGATCCCCTGCGGACTCTTCTTGCCCTGATCGATCTTGCGCTTGCAGGTCAGGCGCGCCTGAATCGTGTCGCCAATCCCCACCGGATTGATAAAGCGCAACGTATCCAGACCATAGTTGGCCAACACCGGCCCCGGCGCTGGTGAGACAAATAATCCGGCCGCTGCCGACAACACGAAATAACCGTGGGCAATACGCTTGCCGAACTGCGATTCCTTGGCGGCGATGTCGTCGAAGTGCATGTAGAAGTGATCGCCCGACAGACAACCGAAGTTCACCAGATCGGCCTCGGTCACGGTGCGGCGGTGCGTCAGCAACGATTCACCGATCTGCAGATCCTGGAAGAACCGGCGGAACGGATGCACTTCGGTTTCGATGACCTTGGCACCCCGCACGTATTCACCGGTCACCGCTGCCAACATGGTTGGCGAACCTTGTACCGCCGCGCGTTGCAGGTAATGTTTCACTGCGCGCAGACCGCCAAGTTCTTCACCGCCGCCGGCACGACCCGGGCCGCCGTGCTTGAGTTGCGGCAATGGCGAGCCATGGCCGGTGGATTCGCCAGCGGACTCGCGATCCAGCACCAGCAAACGGCCGTGCCAGGCGGCGGCCACCGGAATGGCTTTGGCGGCGATCTGTGGATCCTTGGTAATCAGACTCGCCACCAGGCTGCCTTTGCCGCGAGCGGCCAGCGCCAGGGCTTCGTCCAGATCGTCGTAGGCCATCAGGGTGCTGACCGGGCCGAACGCTTCGATATCGTGCGCGCCACCTTCGGCGTGCGGGTCACGGGCTTGCAGCAGGGTCGGGGCGAAGAACGCGCCCTGGCTGACGTTTTCACCGCGTGGTTCGAAACCGTCACGGGCGCCGAACAGCACGTCGCTGCTCTGCAACAGGCTTTCCAGACGCTCGGCGACGTCTTTTTGCTGATCGTGAGAGGCCAGCGCGCCCATGCGCACGCCTTCCACCGACGGGTCGCCGACCACGACTTTCTTCAGGCGATCACGCAAGCGCGTCGCGACCGCATCGATGTGTTTGGCCGGCACGATGGCGCGGCGGATGGCGGTGCATTTCTGCCCGGCCTTGGTGGTCATCTCGCGGGCGACTTCCTTGATGAACAGCTCGAATTCTTCGTCGTCCGGGGTCACGTCCGGGGCGAGGATCGCGCAGTTCAGCGAGTCGGCTTCGGCGTTGAACGGCACCGAGTGGCGGATCAGGTTCGGGTTGACCCGCAGCTTGGCGGCGGTGTCGGCGGAACCGGTGAAAGTCACCACGTCCTGGCCTTGCAGACGGTCGAGCAGGTCACCGGTGCCGCCGATGATCAACTGCAAACTGCCCGCTGGCAGCAAGCCGGATTCGTCCATCAGGCGCACCACGGCTTCGGTCAGGTAGCTGGTGGCGCTGGCCGGTTTGACGATGCACGGCATGCCGGCGAGGAAGCTCGGGGCAAACTTTTCCAACATGCCCCAGATCGGGAAGTTGAAGGCATTGATGTGCACGGCCAGGCCGCCACGCGGCACCAGAATGTGGGTGCCGGCGAAGGTGCCGAGTTTGCTCAGCTGCATCGCCGGGCCTTCATGGACGATGTTGCCCGACGGCAACTCCCGCGAACCGAGGCTGGCGTAGGTGAAGAGGGTGCTGTTGCCGCCTTCGATGTCGATCCAGCTGTCGGCACGGGTTGCGCCGCTGTGGTGGGAGATCGCGTAGAGCTGTTCCTTGCGTTCGCTCAGGTACAGGGCCAGGGCCTTGAGACGCTGGGCGCGTTGCTGGAAGTCCAGCGCCATCAAGCCGCTGATGCCTTGACGACGACCGTGTTCGACGGCTTCGGCGAAGTCCGGACGCTCTTCGTGGGTGCGGGCAATTTCATGGCCATCGATGGCGCTGCGCAGCACCTGGGCACCGTGTTGGCCGATCCAGCGACCGGCGATGAAACTTTGCAGGGTAGGGGCGTTGGACATGGCATTGACTCTCAAAAGTGTTGAAAACGCCGCAGGACCACTGTGGGAGCGAGCTTGCTCGCGATGAGGGCAGTCCATCCAACATCAATGTTGACTGGCCCACCGCTATCGCGAGCAAGCTCGCTCCCACAGGGTTTTGTGGTGTTTTTGTGAATGGGGGTGTTCAGAGCTGATCGAAGTCGAGCACCACTTTGTCGCTGATCGGGAACGCCTGGCACGACAGCACATAGCCGGCGGCCACTTCGTAGTCTTCCAGGGCGTGGTTGCTGTCCATTTCCACTTCGCCTTCGATGACTTTGCACTTACAGGTCGAGCACACGCCGGCCTTGCACGAGTAGGGCAGTTCGGCGCCCTGGGCGTTGCCGGCATCGAGGATGCTCTGGCTATTGCGCGGCAAGTCGAACGCCAGGGCGCGACCGTCGCTGATCACGGTGATCTGGCTGACCGCCGCATCCACTTGCCGGGCCGCCTCGCGGGCTTCGCGTTTTTGCTGGCTGCCGGCGGCTGCAAACAGTTCGAAATGGATGCGTTCCGGCGCCATGCCCTTGGCCTTGAGGCTGTCGCGCACGGTCTCGGTCATTTCCAGCGGGCCGCAGATGAAGGCTGCATCGAGGGCTTTGACATCGAGCCAGCGGCTGAACAGTTGCTCGCATTTCTCGGCGTTGATCCGGCCGTTGTACAGGTCGACGTCCTGCTGTTCGCGGCTGAACACGAAGATCAGGTTCAGGCGCTGCAAATAACGGTTTTTCAGGTCTTCCAGTTGTTCGCGAAACAGCGCGCCGGAGCTGGAACGGTTGCCGTACAGCAGCGTGACACGGCTGTGCGGTTCGGTTTCCAGGGTGGTCTTGATGATCGACAGGATCGGCGTGATGCCGCTGCCGGCCGCGACCGCCAGGTAGCTGCCGTGGCGCGCCGCGTCGAGTTCGACACAGAAATGCCCGGCGGGTGGCATGACCTCCAGGGTGTGCCCGGCCTTCAGTTGCTCGTTGGCGAATGCGGAAAAACGTCCACCGGCCACACGCTTGACCGCGATGCGCAGTTCACCGTCGTTGACCCCGGTGCAGATTGAGTACGAGCGACGGACTTCTTCGCCATCCAGCTGAGTGCGCATCACCAGGTGCTGGCCCTGGGTGAAGTGAAAACTGTCTTGCAGGTGCTGCGGAATCTCGAAGGCAATGGACACCGCGTCACGGGTCTCGGTGCGCACGTCCTTGATGGTCAGGCTGTGAAATTTGCTCATTATTGTTCTCCAGCTGGGACGGCCGATTGCCGCTCAGATGCACTTGAAATAGTCGAACGGTTCCCGGCAATCGACGCAGCGGTACAACGCCTTGCACGCGGTGGAGCCGAACTCGCTGAGCACTTCGGTATGCGCGCTGCCGCATTGCGGGCAGACAATCACCGGGCTTTCGCCGAGCAGGCTGCGCTTGCTGGTGCTGCCCTCCGGTGGGGCGATGCCGTAGGCGCGCAGGCGTTCGCGGCCGATATCGCTGATCCAGTCGGTAGTCCAGGCCGGGGTCAATTTGCGCTCCAGTTGCGGAGCCTTGAACCCGGCGAGTTCCAGGGCGTCGCGAATGTCGCTTTCGATCACTTCGGTGGCGGGGCAGCCGGAGTAGGTCGGCGTGACCACCACGTGCAAGTGCCCGGCCTGCCAGTCGAGATCGCGCACGATGCCGAGGTCGACCACGCTGACCACCGGCACTTCCGGGTCCATGACCTGCGCCAGGGTCGCCCACGCGGCGGTTAAGTCGCTCGGTTGTACCGGCCGGGCGCCCTGGTCGCTGGCGATCAACTCACCAGGTCGCATCGGGGTACGCTCGTGGCAGGCACTGCATTTCTGCCAGCAGAATGCCGAGGTGTTCGGTGTGCAGACCCTTGCGTGCATTCAGGTAGAAATAGTTGGCCGCGTCCGGTACGGGCAAGGTGGCGCTGGCGAAAATCTGGCTGACCCTGGCTTGCCAGGCTGCGGCGACTTGCGCGATGTCCGGGGTCATGTCGGCGTCGCACAGGCGTTGCTCGCTGTCGTCGGCGCTGGTCAGTTCGACGGTGAAGCGCCAGACCTCAGGAATGGCCGCGAGCATGCGCTTGTGGCTTTCCTCGGTGCCGTCACCCAGACGTTCAACCCACTCGCCGGAGCGGCGCAGGTGATAGGTCACTTCCTTGACCGCTTTGGCGGCGATCCCGGCGATGCGTTCGTCGCTGGACTGGCTCAGGCCTTTGAGCACGGGCAGGTGCCAGGCGTCATAGAGGAACTGCTTGAGAATGGTCACCGCGTAATCGCCGTTCGGTTGTTCCACCAGCAACAGGTTGCGGTAGGCGCGCTCGTCGCGACGGAAGGCCAGGTCATCGGCGCTGCGGCCATCGTTGAGCAGTTCGGCGGCGTATTCCAGCCAGTTGCGCGCCTGGCCCACCAGGTCGAGGCCGACGTTCATCAACGCCAGTTCTTCTTCCAGCGCGGGGGCCTTGCCGCACCATTGGCACAGGCGCTGGCCCTGGATCAGGGCGCTGTCGCCGAGGCGCAGCAGGTATTCGATCAGATCAGTCTGGTTGTTCATGGTCGACCTCACATGTGCCCGACTTCGGCCGGCAGCTCGTAGAAGCTGGCGTGGCGGTAGACCTTGTCATCCGACGGATCGAACAGCGGGTCTTTTTCATCCGGCGACGAGGCGGTGATCAGCGCCGAAGGCACCACCCACAAGCTCACGCCTTCACTGCGCCGGGTGTACAACTCGCGCGCATTCTCGATGGCCATGGTGGTGTCGGCGGCATGCACGCTGCCGACGTGCTTGTGGTTGAGGCCGTGCTTGCTGCGCACGAAGACTTCAAAAAGGGTCCATTCAGACATTTCAATGACTCCACATCAGGTGGCCGATCAGGCGGCGTTCTTGTTCTGTTTTTTGCGGGCGTGGGCGACGGCGGCTTCGCGAACCCAGGCACCGTCTTCAATCGCCTTGCGGCGGGTGGCGACGCGTTCCTGGTTGCACGGGCCGTTGCCCTTGAGCACTTCGTAGAATTCGCTCCACTGGATCTCGCCGAAGTCGTAGTGACCGGTGTCGGCGTTCCACTTCAGGTCCGGGTCCGGGCAGGTGCAGCCCAGTAGCTCCAGTTGCGGGATGGTCTGGTCGATGAAGCGCTGGCGCAGTTCGTCGTTGCTCTGGCGCTTGATTTTCCAGGCCATGGATTGCGCGCTGTTCGGCGAGTGTTCGTCGCTCGGGCCGAACATCATCAGCGACGGCCACCACAGGCGGTTGATCGCGTCCTGGACCATGTCTTTTTGCGCCTGATTACCGTGGCGCATCATGGTCAGGAGGATTTCGTAGCCTTGGCGCTGGTGGAAACTTTCTTCCTTGCAGATGCGCACCATGGCCCGGGAGTAGGGGCCATACGAGGTGCGCTGCAACACTACCTGGTTGACGATGGCGGCGCCGTCAACCAGCCAGCCCACTGCGCCCATGTCGGCCCAGTTCAGGGTCGGGTAATTGAAGATGCTCGAGTATTTGGCTTTGCCGCTGTGCAGTTTGGCGATTTCTTCGTCGCGGTCGGCGCCGAGGGTTTCCATGGCGCTGTAGAGGTACAGGCCGTGGCCGGCTTCGTCCTGGATCTTGGCCATCAGTTGCAGTTTGCGTTTGAGCGATGGGGCGCGGGTGACCCAGTTGCCTTCGGGCAGCATGCCGACGATTTCGGAGTGGGCGTGTTGGGAGATCTGCCGGATCAGGGTCTGGCGATAGGCATCTGGCATCCAGTTCTTGGCTTCGATCTTTATTTCTGAATCGATTTTTTCCTGGAAGGCGCGTTCCTGGTCGGACATTTCCGAGGGGTCTTTGATGCGCTTTACGCCGGTTTCTACGAGCTGTGCGTACATGTTGGGTCTCCCGCCGTGAATCTGTTTGATGGCATGGAGAACTTTATAAGCGATACAGAATTTAATATCAAACATAAAATGGTGTGTCGTATGTGTTTTTGTATCGCTTTGGGATGGGTGGTTGGTTTGGTCGGGGGCATATTCGTTTTTTTTGTGATGGCTGCTGGCGGTTTCGCTCTTACAGCGAGTCACTTTGGAAGAGCGCCAAAGTAACCAAAGCGCATTTGCCCCTTTCGTTCGGTGCCTCGCTGTGGCTCGGCATGCCCTCGCTCCGGTCCTGCTCCGTGGGCCCGCCGCCATCGGCCATCCATGGCCGGGGGCGGCTAACCCGGCATCCTTGCCGGGTTGCCCACTGCGCAGAACCTGCGCTCGGCCTCTCGAGGGGGCGGAGCGTCAAGATCAAAGGCTGCAGCGAGCTAACGCTCGGCTTTGAGTGGTTAGAAGCGGAAGCGGTACGCTGATTGATTGTTCCCACGTTCTGCGTGGGAATGCATGGCTCCGATTTCTGGACAGCCTGATGGCTGCTTAGTAGCATCCGCGGCATACGGATTTTCTCCTGCACGTCGACTGGCGTGGTCTATCAAGGAATCGAAATGCACACGTTCACTCATGGCAATAAATCGGTTGTTTTCACGGTCCTGAGCGGTGAAGTGGTGGGCAGCGAAAAGCTCAGTGAAACCCGCGTGACGTCCACTGGCGGTGTTCATGTGAACGGCAAGGACAGTGAAGTGACGCCGGTGCGTGTCAGTTCGGTGTCGATCATCAATCATGAGTTCTGGGTCAAAACCCCGGACGGCGTCGAGCACGACGTGACGTTGCGCGGCGTGGATATTCCGTTGCGCACCGGCCAGGACATCTCGTTGATCAGTGCCTTGAAAAAGGATGGATCGCCGATGCACACGATTCTGCAGAACCACACGGCGGCCAAGCGTTGGGTGCTGCGTGACGCCAACGCGCTGCATACCGAGCTGGAGCTGGCGCCCTTCAACTGGAAAACCGTGATGATCGTGTCCGGGTTGTGCGTTGCAGGGCTCGCTACAGGCGGGCTGGGCATCCTGGCGGGGGCGGGGTATTTTATCTATGCGTTGTATCAGGGCTCCCAACGCAAAAAACTGCTGGTCAGCGATTTGAATGCCTACATCGACAAACTGGACGCTGCGGTCGGTAGTCGCGGTCGGGCGCCAAGTCCTGTTCAAAGGGTGCAACCTGTCCAAGTAGAGCTCTTCGTCGAGGCAGACATCGTGATCGAGGAAGAAAGCCCGGTTCAGGAAGCGAAAGTGGTCCAGGCCAGCGTTGATGCTCCGGCACAAAACCAACCGCTGAATAGCGACAGCGTACGTCGGGCGTTATCGCGCAAACTCTGAAGACGGAACGCAGAGCGTCCCCGGCGGCATTCCCACGCAGAGCATGGGAACGATCAATCGGCGTACGGCTTTCGCTCTTCACCACTCAAAGCCGAGCGTTAGCTCGCTGCAGCTTTTGATCTTGACGCACCGCCCCCTCGAGAGGCCGAGTGGAGGTTCTGCGCAGTGGGCAACCCGGCATGGATGCCGGGTTAGCCGCCCCCGGCCATGGATGGCCGATGGCGGCGGGCCCACGGAGCAGGACCGGAGCGAGGGCATGCCGAGCCACAGCGAGGCACCGAACGAAAGGGGCAAACGCGCTTTGGTTACTTTGGTCTGGGCCGGCATTCCGGCTCTTCCAAAGTGACTCGCTGTAAGAGCGAAACCAATAGAAGCCCTGACCGCAGAAATGGATATGTACACCCGATAGAAAATGGTCGCCTGCCAGGCAGCTATCGCAGGCAAGCCAGCTCCCACAGGGATTGGGTACATCCCTAGAAGTAAGGTCATCTGCCAGAAAGCCATCGCGAGCAGGCTCACTCCTACAGAGGGTACGCGCGTTCCAGCCAAAAAAAGCCCCGCCAAAGCGGGGCCGTAAGGGGTGCAGCAGTCATGCTTTAGGGCGCTTGTCCATCACGTGACAAGCCTTACCCTCAGAACGCTTGATCGAATGCATCGGCTGCAAAACAACCCGCGAACTGATCCCGATATACGTCTTTATATGCCGACTCAACTCGCCACAAACAGCCTTCTGCTGCTCATCACTCAAATGCTGATGCTCCGCCTTGAGCTCCACATGCACATCAACACTGTCCAGATTCCCATGGCGATACAGATGAATCTCATAAGACTCTGACAGCTGTTTGATCTTTAGCACCTGCTCCTCGATCTGCGTCGGAAATACGTTAACCCCACGAATGATCAACATGTCATCACTGCGCCCGGTGATCTTGTCGATCCGCCGCATCGGCCGCGCCGTCCCCGGCAGCAGGCGTGTCAAATCGCGGGTGCGATAGCGAATCATCGGCAACGCTTCTTTACTCAGCGAAGTAAACACCAGCTCACCCATCTGCCCGTCCGGCAACACTTCGCCGGTGACCGGATCAATGATTTCCGGGTAAAAATGGTCTTCCCAAATCGTCGGTCCATCCTTGGTCTCAGCACATTCCATGGCGACACCCGGCCCCATGATTTCCGAGAGACCATAAATATCCAGCGCCGTAATGCCCAAGCGGTTCTCGATGGCACTGCGCAGCTCGCCAGTCCACGGCTCGGCGCCGAAGATGCCCAAACGCAGGGCCAGTTTGTGCGGGTCGATGCCCTGGCGCTCGATTTCATCGGCGATGTTGAGCATGTAGGACGGCGTGACCATGATGATGTCCGGCTGGAAATCCTTGATCAACTGCACCTGTTTCTCGGTCTGGCCGCCGGACATCGGAATCACCGTGCAACCCAGGCGCTCGGCGCCGTAGTGCGCACCGAGGCCGCCGGTGAACAGGCCATAGCCATAGGAAATGTGCACCTTGTCGCCGCGACGACCACCCGCCGCACGGATCGAACGGGCGACCACGTTGGCCCAGGTGTCGATGTCGTTCTGGGTGTAGCCGACGACGGTCGGTTTGCCGGTGGTGCCGCTGGAAGCGTGCAGGCGCACCACTTCGTTCATCGGTACGGCAAACATGCCGTAGGGATAGTTGTCGCGCAGGTCGGTCTTGGTGGTGAACGGGAATTTCGCCAGGTCTTCCAGGGATTTGATGTCGTCCGGGTGCACGCCCAGCGTGTCGAAGCGCTGACGGTACAGCGGCACATTGTTGTAGGCGTGGTTCAGGCTCCAGCGCAGGCGATCCAGCTGGTGGTGACGCAGTTCGTCGATGCTGGCGGTTTCCAGCGGGTCCAGCACAGGATCAAGCACGGCTTTGGCAATTGGCATGTTCATAACTTCACTCGAATTATTTTTGTGTTCCAGCCCCGTCGTGGCAGGGCTTTGAGTGCATGCCCCAAGGATACCTCTCGGCTCCCCGGGAATCGCGATTCTTTAGTCGGACAAACGCTCGATGATCAGCGCGATGCCCTGACCGACGCCGATGCACATGGTGCACAAGGCGTAGCGGCCATTCCGTTCCTCAAGCTCATGCAGGGCGGTGGTCACCAGTCGTGCGCCACTCATCCCCAGCGGATGACCGAGGGCAATCGCGCCGCCGTTCGGGTTCACGCGCGGGTCGGTGTCGCTCAGGCCCAGTTCGCGCAGCACGGCCAGCCCTTGTGCGGCAAAGGCTTCGTTGAGTTCGATCACGTCCATGTCGGCCAGGCTCAGGTTGGCCCGTTCCAGCACTTTGCGCGTGGCGGGCACCGGGCCGATGCCCATGATCCGCGGCTCGACACCGGCGGTGGCCATGGCGACCACCCGTCCGCGCGGCTTCAGGCCGTGGCGTTTGGCGACTTCAGGGCTGGCCAGCAGTAGCGCACAGGCGCCGTCGTTGACCCCGGAGGCGTTGCCGGCGGTGATGCTGCCGCCTTCGCGGAACGGCGTGCCAAGTTTCTGCAATTGCGCAAGCGTGGTGTCGCCGCGCGGGTGCTCATCGTGCTCGACGACTTTGGCCGGGCCTTTGCGCTGGGGGATTTGCACTGCGACGATTTCCTTGGCCAGGCGTCCGCTGGCTTGGGCTGCACCGGCACGTTGCTGGCTGCGCAGGGCGAAGGCGTCCTGGTCAGCGCGGGTGATGTTGAACTGTTCGGCGACGTTCTCGGCCGTCTCCGGCATCGAGTCGATGCCGTAGGTGTTCTTCATCAACGGATTGACGAAGCGCCAGCCAATGGTGGTGTCGTACACCTGCGCGTCACGGGAAAACGCCTGCTCGGCCTTGCCCATCACCAGCGGCGCGCGGGACATCGATTCGACGCCGCCGACCAGCATCAGCCCGGCCTCGCCACAACGAATCGCCCGCGCCGCGGTGCCAATCGCATCCAACCCGGAACCGCACAAGCGGTTGAGCGTGGTGCCGGGCACACTGACCGGCAACCCGGCCAGCAACGCCGACATGCGTGCGACGTTGCGGTTGTCTTCGCCGGCCTGGTTGGCGCAGCCGTAGATCACATCATCCACGGCGTTCCAGTCGACCTGTGGGTGACGGCGCAGCAGTTCACGCAACGGCACCGCGCCGAGGTCGTCGGCACGTACGCTGCTCAAGGCGCCGGCGTAGCGACCGATTGGGGTCCGTACCGCGTCGATGATCAAGGCGTCATTCATTCGGGTTCTCCTGCGGCAGTACCGCGCCGCGCACTTTGTAGGATTTGCCATGGAACAGCGCGATCAGCTGGCCCAGTTGGTTTTCGATACGGACGTCGTAATTGCCGGTGCGCCCGGAACGGCTTTGCTCGGTGCAATCGGCATTCAAGGTGTCGCCCAGGCGGGCCGGGGCGATGTAGTCAATGCTGCAACCGATGGCGACCGTGGCTTCGTTGTAGCTGTTGCAGGCCAGGGCAAACGCCGAGTCGGCGAGGGCAAACAGATAGCCGCCGTGGCAGGTGCCGTGGCCCTGGATCATGTCGGCGCGCACGTTCATGCCGATGCGCGCGCAACCGGGGGCGGCCGACAGCAGGCGCATGCCCATCGCCTGGCTGGCGTTGTCGCGGCTGAACAGGGCTTTGGCGCAGTCGCTGGCCAGGTTCATCGCTTCGTGGTTAGTCATGAAAATGCTTCCCTTCGGCGACGCGGCGGCGCAACAGTAGCGACGGCCGATAACGTTCTTCGCCGTAACCGGCTTGCAGGTTTTCCAGCACGTTGAGGATGTGCGCGAGGCCGATGGCATCCGCCCAGGCCAACGGGCCTTGCGGGTAATTGACCCCGGCGCGCATCGCCAGATCGATGTCGGCGGCCGACGCCACGCCTTGCAGCACGGCGTCGGCCGCTTCGTTGGCGAGCATGGCGACGGTGCGCAACACGGCGAGGGCCGGGCTGTCGCTCAACGGGCTGATGCTGAAGCCGGCCCGTTGCAGCAGCGCGACGCCTTGTTCGAGGGCGGACGGCTCGATGCCGGCCGCGTAGCTGATCGCGATCCGGCTGGCTTTGGCGTAATCGAACGCGAGGTCGAGCAGGATCAGGTTGCGCAGCCCGTCTTCCTTGGCACGCTGACAGGCCATGCGCCCGTCGCTCAACGCCAGTACCGCATCACCCACTCGCAGCAAGCCCTGGCCGTCGCGCTGAATGACCTCGACACGGTGTTCGCGCAGACGCGGGATCAGCCCGTTGGCAATACCGAGATCACCTTCGACAACGCAGGTTTCAACGGTCTGTTCGCTGCTGATAACGGCCGGCTGCGGCCTTACGGCACCTTCGGCGTAGCTATAAAAGCCATGGCCGCTTTTGCGTCCCAGACGTCCGGCGTCCACCAGTTCCTTCTGAATCAAGGACGGCAGGAAACGCGTGTCGCCGTAATAGGCGTCGAACACCGAACAGGTCACCGCATAGTTGACGTCGTGGCCGATCAGATCGGTCAGTTCGAAAGCGCCCATCGCGAACCCACCGGCATCGCGCATCAGCGCATCCAGGGTCGGGCAATCGGCGGCGCCTTCCTGCAGCAGGCGCAGGCTCTCGGCGTAAAACGGCCGGGCCACGCGGTTGACGATGAAGCCCGGGGTCGAACGGGTGTGCACCGGTTTTTTACCCCAAGCCTTGGCGGTGTCGTACAGGCAGGCGGCCAAGGCCGGATCGCTGACCAGGCCCGAGACGATTTCCACCAGCGCCATGACCGGCGCCGGGTTGAAGAAGTGCAGGCCGAGCAAGCGTTGCGGGTGATTCAGCTGCGCGGCGATGCGGGTGATCGACAGCGACGACGTGTTGCTGGCGAGCATGCAGCGCTCACCGCAGATCTCTTCCAGTTGGCGGAAGAGAGCGCGTTTGACCTCAAGGTTCTCGACGATGGCTTCGATGACCAACTCGCAATCGGCCAGTGCTTCGATGGCTTCAACAGCCAGCAAACGGGCGAGGGTGGCTGAGCGTGATTCGGCGGAGAGTTTGCCGTTGTCGACGCGTTTGCCCAATTGCCAGCCAATGCCGTCGATGGCTTGCGCCGCCGCGCCGGGGCGATTGTCCAGCAGCAGCACGGTGTGCCCGGCCTGCGCCGCGACTTGCGCGATCCCGGCACCCATGGCGCCGGCGCCGATCACCGCAATGCGCGCATCAATGTTCAGTGCCGTCATGACTCAGCGCCCCTTGAAGCTTGGGCTGCGTTTTTCCATGAAGGCGCTGACACCTTCGCGGTAGTCCTCACTGCGCCCGGCCAGGCGTTGCAGGTCTTTTTCCAGCTCCAGCTGTTCGTCAAAGGTGTTGCTCAGGCTGGCGTTCAGGCTGCGTTTGATCAGCGCCAGGCCGTAGGTCGGTTGGGTGGCCAGGTGTCGGGCGAGTTTCAGCGCTTCATCACGCAGTTCGGCGTCTTCCACACAGCGGTAGATCAAGCCCCATTGTTCGGCCTGTTCGGCGGTCAAGCGGTTACCGAGCAAGGCCAAGGCCTTGGCGCGGGCCATGCCGACCAGGCGCGGCAAGGTCCAGGTACCGCCGGAGTCGGGGATCAGGCCGATCTTGCAGAACGCTTGAATGAAGCTGGCCGAACGCGCCGCCAATACCAGGTCGCAGGCCAGCGGGATGTTGGCACCCGCGCCGGCGGCCACGCCGTTGACCGCGCAGATCACCGGCAACGGCAGGTCGCGCAATTGGCGGATCAGCGGGTTGTAGAACTTCTCGATGGATTCGCCCAGATCCGGCACGGCACTGCCCGGCGCGACATTGCGGTCGCTGAGGTCCTGCCCGGCGCAGAAGCCGCGACCTTCACCGGTCAGCAGCAACACACGCACTTCCGGGTTTTGCCGGACCTGTTTCAGGGCTTCCTTCACTTCACCGTGCATCTGCGCATTGAAGCTGTTCAGTTGCTCGGGGCGGTTGAGGCTGAGCAGGGCGACGCCGGCGTCGATGGAAAACAGGATGTGTTCGAAGTTCATGGTCATGGCGCTCTCTGGGAGGTCGTTCGCTTTTTTTAAATAGGTCGAATTGATTACTGGCCGGTGAAGGTCGGCGTGCGCTTTTCCTGGAAGGCCTGAATGCCTTCATCTCGGTCGCGGGTGCCGGCCAGCACGGTGAAGGCGTGGCGCTCGAAACGCAGGCCGCTGGCCAGGTCGGTGTCCATGGCCTTGAGCAGTGCTTCCTTGGCCAGGCGCACCGCCAAAGGCGCTTTGCCGGCGATGCTGCGGGCGATCTGCATGGCGCGGTCGACGGTGAATTCCGGTTGCGTCACTTCACTGACCAAACCGGCGCGCTGGGCCTGGCGGGCGCTGATCGGCTCACCGGTGAGGACCATTTGCATGGCCATGGATTTGCCGACGGCGCGCAGCAAGCGTTGGGTGCCACCGGCGCCGGGCATGATCCCGAGGTTGATTTCCGGCTGGCCGAAACGGGCGTCTTCACCGGCAATGATGATGTCGGCGTGCATCGCCAGTTCGCAGCCCCCGCCGAGGGCGAAGCCGTTGACGGCGGCGATCAGCGGTTTGTTGAAGCGGGTGATGGTTTGCCACGAGGCCTGGCGCGGGTCGTCGAGGATGCCGACCAGATTGCGCTCAGCCATTTCCTTGATGTCGGCGCCGGCCGCGAAGGCTTTGCGGCTGCCGGTCAGGACCACGGCGCGGGTGTCGGGATCGGCCTGCGCGGCGTTCAGTTCGTCGGCCAGTTCACCGAGCAACTCGGTGGTCAGGGCATTCAGCGCTTGCGGGCGTTGCAGGGTAATCAGGCGAATGCCCGGCTCGATGATCTCGACAGCAAGGGTTAGAGGCATGGCGGATGCCCTCGTGGTGCATGCTCGGCTGTAATGCCGGCTCATTATTGGATCGGCGCGGTGGGCCGGTTTTGCCTGAGTATACCTACAACGTGATACGCAAATACAATAGTAAAATGAATTTAATGTGTCTTATTGAAGGGTGGATGATCGAGATAGGGTTCTGTCGTTACGAGTCAGGTGACTGAATAATCACTGGTTTTATTGGGTTTTGTGGCGAATTTGCAGGCGTCGACAGGCCTTTCGCCGTGGTCAGGACTAAGTGATACGGATTTTTGTCTTTGTGATGTCAAAAGCGATGTGATACAAAATGACCCTGTATCGGCATCGCTTTACCAATGCGTTTAAAGGACCGTCCCATGACTTGCTACAGCCTCGATGGCTTGACCCCGGTAATTGATCCCACGGCTTACGTTCATCCGTCCGCGGTGCTGATCGGCGACGTGATCGTCGGTCCCCATTGCTACGTCGGGCCGCTGGCGAGCCTGCGCGGGGACTTCGGCCGCATCGTGCTGGAGGAGGGCGCCAACCTGCAGGACACCTGCGTGATGCACGGTTTCCCGGACAGCGACACGGTGGTCGAGCGCAATTGCCACATCGGGCATGGCGCGGTGTTGCACGGTTGCCGGATCGGCGCCGACGCGCTGGTGGGCATGAACGCCGTGGTGATGGACAACGCCCGCATCGGCCCGCGTTCGTTCGTCTCGGCAGCAGCGTTCGTCAAGGCCGGTTTCGACTGCCCCGAACAGTCACTGGTGATGGGCGCGCCGGCCAGCATCAAGCGCGGACTCAGCGATGAAGAAGTGTCGTGGAAACAGGCGGGCACCCGCGAATATCAGCAACTGGCCAAGCGGTGCCTTGAACAGATGCAGGTCTGCGAACCGCTGACCGAACCGGAACCCGACCGCCCACGCATCAGCGACAGCGGCTTACGCCCCAAAGGCAACGCCCAGTGATTACTAATCCGCTAGTAGGAGTGAGCTTTTGTGGCGAGGGGGCTTGTCGGAACGCCGCATCGCCCCGTTTGAGTGCGCAGCGCTCACAAGATTTTGGGGCTGCTTCGCAACCCAACGGGGGCAAGCCCCCTCGCCACAAAGGCTCAATCCCACAGAGCGGCGCGCATTCGGTATATTCCTTTTCTTTTTTCAGCCCGGTACGCCCATGTCGTCCCTGACACCCTTGAACCAACTGATTACCCGCTTCCAGGAGCAGACGCCGATCCGCGCCAGTTCCTTGATCATCACGCTGTACGGCGATGCCATCGAACCCCACGGCGGGACAGTCTGGCTGGGCAGCCTGATTCAATTGCTCGAGCCCATTGGCATCAACGAGCGGCTGATCCGCACCTCGATTTTCCGCCTGACCAAAGAAGGCTGGCTGACCGCCGAGAAAGTCGGGCGTCGCAGCTATTACAGCCTGACCGGCACCGGTCGGCGGCGTTTCGACAAGGCGTTCAAGCGCGTCTACAGCTCCACCGTGCCGGCGTGGGACGGTTCCTGGTGCCTGGTGATGCTCACGCAGCTGACCCAGGACAAGCGCAAACAGGTGCGCGAAGAACTGGAATGGCAAGGTTTTGGTGCGATTTCACCCGCCGTGCTGGCGTGCCCGCGCAGCGACCGCACCGACCTTAATGCCACGCTGCTCGACCTCGGCGTCCAGGAAGAAACCATCGTCTTCGAAACCACGGCGCAGGACGTCCTGGCCTCCAAAGCCCTGCGTTTGCAGGTGAAGGAAAGCTGGAACATCGAAGAGCTGGCGACCCACTACAGTGAGTTCATCCAGCTGTTCCGACCGCTCTGGCAAGCACTTCGCGAGCAAGAGAACCTGCAACCGGGCGACTGCTTCCTGGCACGCGTCCTGCTTATTCATGAATACCGCAAACTGCTGTTGCGTGACCCGCAGCTGCCGGACGAATTACTGCCCGGTGATTGGGAAGGTCGGGCAGCGCGCCAGTTGTGCCGCAACATTTACCGGCTGATCTACGCCAAAGCCGAGGAATGGTTGAACAGTGCACTGGAAACCGCCGACGGTCCGTTGCCGGACGTGGGTGAAAGTTTCTATCGACGCTTTGGCGGGTTGAAGTAGGCCGTCATTGCGGTGGGAGCGGGGTGGTTAGGGAGAACCGGAGGATTGGCGTAGATAATAAAAATAAGCCTGCGTGAGGCCTGACATGATTTCTGCAAATGCACAGCGCCGTGATGGATTCGACCAGTGGATCCATCAGATCAACCAGATCTGTGGCGCCTTCAATGCGCAAACTTTGGGCGATGAGTTTTCCGGGCAGATCCGCGAACACCAGAGCGGTGCGCTGAAACTCAGTTTTGTCGACGCCTGCCAGGCGCGGCTGTACCGCACGCCGGCGCAAATCGCGGCGGGCGAGGGCGGCAAATACTTTGCGGTGTTCCAGCTCGACGGCACGGCGGGCATGGCCCAGGGCGACAGCAAGGTGTTGCTGTCGGCCGGCGACATCACCCTGATCGACGCCTCGCGCCCCAGCGACTTCACCTACAGCGAAAACTCCCGGCAGTTGTCGCTGATTCTGCCCTCCTCGCTGATCGAGCAATCCTTGCGCTTCAACCCGGTCAAGTGTGGTCACCGCATCGTCGCGTCGTCGCCGATGGCGATGCTCTCGCACCGATTGATTCTCGATGCCGCGCAGCAAAGCATCCTGAGCCTGGCGGAAAGCGAAGCGACGCTGGAGGCGATTGTCAGCCTGCTGCGCCCGGCCATCAGCCAAGCGGAAGACAGCAACGATCTGCATGAGCGGATCTTTCGCAAGACGCTGGAGTGCATCGACGAGCACATTCGCTCCGAAGACCTGTGCCCGGAATGGCTGGCGCGGGAAGTCGGCATGTCGGTGCGGGGGCTGTACCGGATCTTTGCCAAGAAGGGTTTGGTGGTGGCGAAGTACATCAAGAATCGTCGACTGGATCTGTGCGCCGAGTCCCTGCGTCAATCGCGCACCGAACAGAAATTGTCGGTGCTGGGCTACTCCTGGGGATTTTCCGATTCGAGCTACTTCTCCACCGCGTTCAAGTCGCGGTTTGGCATTTCCCCCGGCGAATACCGAAAAAACCGTGCCTGAGATCTGCCTGAATCAACACATACCCCCTGTAGGAGTGAGCCTTTGTGGCGAGGGGGCTTGCCCCCGTTGGGTTGCGCAGCAGCCCCAAAATCTTGTGAGCGCTGCGCACTCAAACGGGGCGATGCGGCGTTCCGACAAGCCCCCTCGCCACAAAAGCCCGCTCCCACAGGGGATAAGTGTGTGTTCAAGGTTTGAGCAACTGGCTGAACGCCTCCAGCTCGCTTTTCTCCAGATCGGAAACCAGCACAAACCGCATGTGATTCGCTTGCCAGGACACCACGTTGAAACCACGAATGGCCTTGCTCTGTAGCGGCGTGTCCGCCTCCGGCGTGGGCAGGATAAACACGTTGATAATGTGCTTGGCCCGCCCATAACTCAGGGCCGCCGTGGTCTGGTGCTGCAAGTAATCCAGCCGTCCCCCCAACAGGACAAACCCTTGCGCCGAGTAATCGACCACCGGCGGCGAGAAGTCGAGTTTGCCGGTGAACCAAGGCTTCACGGTGTGACGGTCGGACGACACCACATCATTCAAATGCTCGCCCATCAATGAACGGACATGACTGGAGACGGCCTCGTCCATCAACGGCTGCTCGACGGTCGGCGTTGCCACATAAAGCACCACCGCCAAGCCCAGCGCTGCCGCAGAAAAGGCCGGTGCGAACCAGGTTCGCCAGCGCTCGACAATGTTTGGAGGCGGGGCAACCGCGGTGAACACACTGGCGGTCAATGCCGCCGGCGCCGCGTAATACGGCGCCTGGCGCTTCACGCTGAGCATCAGCAGCCTCGCCTGATCGTGCAACCGAGCACATTCGGTGCACGCGGCCAAATGCCCGGCCACCGTGGCCGTCGTCGGCGGATCAAGTTCCTTGTCCAGATAGCCATGCATCAACGTCTGGCAAACCGTGCAGTCGAGTTCATTCATGATCGTGCAACTTCAGTAGTTCAAGCTTGAGCATGGCGCGCGCCCGGGCCAGTCGCGACATGACGGTGCCGATGGGGATATCGACCACCAGGGCGATGTCCTTGTAGGGCAGGTCTTCGAGCTCTTTCAGAACAATCACCTCACGAAACGCCGGCGGCAGGGCGCACAGGGCTTGCTGGATCAGCGCCGCATTTTCCGTGTGAATGGCCAGCAATTCCGGGGTCTGGCTATGACTCAGCGCGGCGTCCTCTTCGGACAGTTCATCGCCGATTGCCACCCAATGATGCCCGGCCGAGGCCTTTAGCCAGGTGTAGCTTTCGTTGCGCACGATGGTCAGAAACCAGGCCTTGGCGTTGCCGTCGGCGAAGCGGTGTAAAAACCGGAAGGCGCGCAGGGCACTTTCCTGGACGACATCGCGCGCGGCGCTGTCGTTGCCGGTGAGCCAGCGCGCGAGGTTGTAGGCCGCGTCCAGGTGGGGCGCAAACAGTTCCTCAAATCGCTTCATAGTGGTTCCCGCACTGTCCCACTCCTGTAACTGTGTGGCGCGGCGTTTTATTCCCGGAAAAAAATTATTTTTTTGACCCGGAATAAAGCCCCGTCCCGTCGGGTTGTACCTCGTGTCAGCACCATCACTGTAGTTCGCCAGCGAGGGAAAACCGATGGACATTCAAGCAAGACACCCGCTTCGCACCGACGGCCCGCTCAACCCCGACCGCCGGACACTGCTCAAATGCTCGGCGTGGGCCGGGGCCGGGGTCATCTGGGCCCTGAGCGGCGGCATTCCCCGGGCCTTTGCCCTGGATGCCGCGGGCAACGTTTCCGACCCCAAGGCACTGGCCAGCACCTTCCACTTCGTGCAGATCAGCGACTCGCACATCGGCTTCAACAAAGAGGCCAACCCGGAACCGGTGAAGACCTTGCAGGTGGCGATCGACAAAGTCATCGCGCTGCCAAAACCGCCGGCGCTGATCCTGCACACCGGCGACATCACCCACCTGTCCAAACCGGAGGAATTCGATACGGCCGCGCAACTGCTCAAGGGCCTGCCGTCCCCGGTGCACTACGTCCCGGGGGAACACGACACCCTCGACGAGGGCGGCGGCAAGCTCTACCTGGAGCGTTACGGCAAGGGCACCAAAGGCAATGGCTGGTACAGCTTCGATGACCACGGCGTGCATTTTATTGCGCTGGTGAATGTCTTCAATTTCCAGGCGGGCCGGGAAGCAACCCTGGGCGCCGATCAACTGGCCTGGCTGGCCGACGACTTGCGCGCTGTGACCAGCAGCACGCCCATCGTGGTGTTTACACACATCCCGTTATGGACGGTTTATCAGCCGTGGGGCTGGGGCACCGAGGATGGCGATCAGGCGATTGCCATGCTGCGCAAGTACGGTTCGGTGACGGTGTTGAACGGGCATATCCACCAGGTCATCCAGAAGGTCGAAGGCAACATCACCTTCCACACCGCCCGTGGCACCGCTTATCCACAACCCGCGCCGGGTGCGGCGCCCACGCCTGGGCCGATGACGGTGGCGGCTGATCAGCTGCGCAATTACCTGGGGATCACCGATGTGCGAGCGACGCAGGGTGACCATCCGCTGGCGCTGATCGATTCGACACTGGTTTAGAGGAGGGGACTCGGATGAAAAAGCGACTTCTAGCTGCGGCGTGCCTGCTGCTGTCGATGCCGGTGTGGGCTCAGGAGGTGAAAATCGATATCAAGGAGTTCATGTTCGGGCCCAAGGATCTGAACGTGGCCGTGGGCACCACAGTGACGTGGGTGAACGACGACCAGATTCCGCACACGGTGGCGGAAACCCACAAGGTGTTTCGTTCAGGGGCGCTGGACACCAATGACAGCTTTTCCTGGGTGTTCAACACGCCGGGGGAGTACGAGTATTTTTGTGCGCTGCATCCGCAGATGATCGGGAAGATTGTGGTGAGCCAGTAAACAACCCCGTGCCTCTGTAGGAGCATGGCTTGCCCGCGATGGCGGTGTGTCAGATGACTGCGATGTCGACTGACACACCGCCATCGCGGGCAAGCCATGCTCCTACAGGGTTGTGTGTTTATTTGGGGGCGCTGAGGTTCAATGTCGGCGTCTCGTCAAAGAAATTCCACGGCTTCAACAGCACATGCACCCATTCGGTCGGCATGATCGGCCATTCCTCGGCCCGAGCGATGTGCGTGGTGCCGGTGGTCAGCCAGACCACGTCGTCGGTGTTTTCAATCGACTGGTTATCCGCGGTGAACTGCCCCAGCCCCGAGTCTTTGTCCGAACGGTTCGGGTATTTGCCTTCCGGGTACTTCTCTTGCGGGTCGTAGCGCGTCACCCACAGTTGCTTGTCCATGAAGCTGAGGCGGTGATAGAGCCATTCGTCCTTGCCGAAGTTCGCGCCCTTGGCCACCGGGTGGGTGCCGCCGGCATACGGAATCAGCTGATAGGAAACCGGGTTGCCGACTTTGTTTTCCTTACTGAAGTTGGTCATCAGGCGCACGGTCGACGGGTCGAATTTCTGTGCGGCTTGCTGCTCGGTGCTGACCACGTTGTGTTCGGTCTGCATGGTGCTGGTGCGCGGGCCGCCACGGTCGTTGGGTAACACCACCGGGTTGACCTCGACCAGCGAGTTGCTTTCGCCATCGACGTCCATGTCCAGGCGGAAGTTGTAGATGTGCTGGTGCGTGGTGCCGACGATGTTGTGGTCCAGCAAGGTGCCGTAGCGCGTGTCTTCCTTGGCGGTGGTGTCGTGCATGGTTTTGGACTCGACGCCTTTGACCGCTTCGATACCGGTAGCGCCGGCATCGATGCCGATGGTGCCGTTTTGCTGGAAGACCCAATCGAAGATGTAGTCGTAGTTGCCGACGGTGCTGATCCAGCGCACCACCAGCTCACGGCGCTCGGTGCTGAGGTTGGGCTGGCCCATTTCCTGGTGTTTGTATTCCGGGCCGGCGTAGCGTTCGAACACCGCCATGGCGTGCGGAATCGCGGTCGGCGCGCCGGTGTAGTCGGCAATCGTGGCGTCGAGCAGCACGGCGTTTTCCGGGGCGTCTTTGCCGCGGGCAATCGGCGAGGTCAAGGTGCCCATGCCGTAGTCGCCGGAATCCAGGTAGGCCTTGAAGTACCAGCCGACGTCGGGGTCGCCGTACGGCACGATCATCCCGCCCAGCGAGCCTTCGTACATGATTTTGCGTTTCTTGCCCTTGTCGTCATACGTGACGGTGGACAGGATCGGTCCGACCCGCGAATCGAGGCGAACGTGGAAGTCCCAGTTCTGCCAGTGAATGCTGTTGCCGGTGATGGTGTAGTTTTTCCCCTCCGGCTCGATGATCTCCAGCGGCTTGACCTCAGCGCCCTTGCGGCCGCGACCGTCATAGGGCGTGGGTTTCATCGGCACCGGGATCAGCGCTTCGTCTTCGATCTTGATCAGCTTCTTTTGCTCAAGGTCGACAATCGCCACCAGGCCTTCGATCGGGTGCGCCCAGTAGTTGCCGTCACCGGTATTGAGGTAGCTGACGATTTTCAGCAGCCGTTTGTCTTGTGCCAAGCCGTCCTTGCCGTCGAAGTAACCGACAGTCAGCGGCGTGGCGACGACTTTCTTCACGTCGGTGATGCCGCGCTTGGCCAGGGCCTGGGCGTACTCGGGGCTGGTTTCCACGGCGGATTGCACGGTGGCGAAATCGTCCAGCAGGACCATGCCGTGCGCACCTTCGATGGGTTTCCAGGACTTCAGCGCCTTGGCGTCGAGGTCGACCACGGCTTCGATCACGTGTTTGCCATCGAGCACCACGATGTTGGCCTGGCGCGGCTGGGTGACGTTCTGGCCGGTGAAAACGAAGTTCCAGACCTGATCCTTGGGCGGCTCATTGACCGAGACTTCGGTGAAACGGAAACCGGGTTGGTAGTGCTCGGACTGTTTGACGATGTCCACCGCTGCCTTGATTTCGTCCGCACTTAACGGATTGAGCGGGTTAGGGCGGGTTTCGACGACAAAGGTCTTGTCCAGGCCGGACTGGAACACCTGATTGATGAAGTCCTTCGGCATGTAGGCGATGTTGTGTTTGAACACCACCGGGACAGCGAGCTTCATCGGCTTGCCGTTGAGCATGGCGACTTTGCTGTCCGGTTTGACCTTGAGGTAGACCCCGTCCTTGGCAATCACGAACAGGTTGGCGTAATCGTCCCATTTGACCGTGGCCCCGAATTCCTCAAGGGTCGACTGCAAAGGCACCATTTCGGCGGCCCCGCCATGGGCCTGTGCAGTGGACATCCAGCCCGGCAAACCGAAGGTGCCCAAGGTGATGGCCAGCGCGAGTCGGGCGAGCGGTTTTCTTTTCAGCGAGGCAATGGACGTGAACATTTCTGAGTTCCTTGGGAATCCGGTGACAGCACGGCACACTTTGCTACAGCCAATGGATGGCTTCTTGTGAAATCCTGCCAGATTCTTTTGGCTGCGTGCCTAATTGGTTAGTTGCCCAAGGTTAATCCACAATCAACAACCTGGCGTCGGCCAGCTTCCAGACCGCCTGATCTGTCGCATAATGGCGCCACGGGTTTTGACTTCTGTAATTAACGTAAGCGAGTAGGTCGGACATTGATCGAACGACGGCAATTCAGCGGCGGCATGAAGGGTAAAAACCTGCGCTATCTCAACGAGCCTGCGGACAAACCTGTGCCGATGACGCGCGCAGGCTTTTTGCTGCTCGAACACTTCTCGCTGCCAGCGTTCACCCAGGCACTGGATACGATCGTCACCGCGAATTTGCTGCGGCCCGGCTTGTTCGCTTCCCGAACGTTTGGCTTGCATGACGGCGAGGTGGTCAGTGACCTTGGCCTGGTGATCCGGCCTGACGCGCGTTTCGATGCCGCGGCGATTCAACAGTTGGACCTGCTGGTGGTGTGTGGCGGCTACCGCACGGAGCTGAAGGTCGCTGATGACTTCGTCCACCTGCTCAGAGTGGCGGCTGAGCGGGGCGTCACCCTGGCCGGGCTGTGGAATGGTGCATGGTTCCTCGGCAGCGCCGGCCTGCTGGACGGTTATCGTTGCGCCATTCACCCCGAGCATCGGCCGGCACTGGCGGAGGTTTCCAAAGCGGCGCAGGTCACCAGCGAACCCTATGTAATTGATCGGGATCGACTCACGGCGTCCAGTCCTTCGGGGGCCTTTCACATGGCGCTGGACTGGATCAAAGGGTTGCACGACAAAGCCCTGGTCGAGGGCATCGAAGACATTCTGGCGTTTGAAGAGTCGCGCTACCGACGGATCAAACCGGCGGAAAACATCTGCGTCAGCGCGCCGTTGCGTGAGGTGGTCAAGCTGATGGACGCCAACCTCGAAGAACCGCTGGAGCTGGAACAACTGGCGGTCTACGCCGGCCGCTCACGTCGACAGCTGGAGCGCCTGTTCAAGGAACAACTGGGCACCACGCCGCAGCGTTATTACATGGAACTGCGCATCACCGAGGCGCGTCGGCTGCTGCAGCACACCGAGTTGTCCCAGGTGGATGTGCTGGTGGCGTGCGGGTTTGTTTCGCCGAGCCATTTCAGCAAGTGCTACAGCTCGTATTTCGGCTACAGGCCATCCAAGGAAAAACGGCTCATCAAATAACCCCGCCCCGGAGGGGTAAGCAGCAACCCCATTCAACGCCTGCTTGTGGCGAGGGAACAAGCACCCTCGCCACAGATAGCGGGCCTTTACAGGGCTCAGCTGATTACAGCAATGAGATCGTGTAGTTGACGATAAAACGGTTTTGATCAACGTTGCGCCCGGCATCGGTGTTGGACTTGGCGTTGCGTACGGTGAAACCGAGCCCCTTGAGCGTGCCCGATTGCAGCACGTAGTCCAGGGTCATGTCGCGCTCCCACTCGGACTGATCGCTGGCGTTGCGGGCCTTGATGTCCGTGCCTTTGAGGTACACCACCGACGCCTTCAAACCCGGCACGCCCAAGGGCGCGAAGTCATAGGTGTATTGACCGAAGTTGGTCTGTTCACCGGCGCGGGCAAAGTTCTGGATCATCTTGTCCGTGGGCAGGTAAACGCTGCCGCCACCGGCACCTTTGTCCACCAGGCTGCCCTGGTTGGGCTGGACGAAGTTGCTGCCATCACTGACCTGTTGATGCCCCAGCGACACCGAATGGCCGCCGTTCACGTAGGTGATCATCGCGGCCCAGGTGTGGTTGTCGATCTCGCCGTTGTTGTCCTCGGTGTAACCCGACATGCCGTAGCCTCGGGCCCGGCCTGCGGCGGTGCTGTTGGCGCCAGTCGAGGTGGTGTTGAAGTAGCGCAGGTCAGTGGTGAGGGAGCTTTTGCCGTCAATCGGCAGAACATGGACCAGCCCGAGGAAATTCTGGTTGTAAAACTCTTCCAACTGCGCGAAGTAGTACTGGGCTTTCAAATCCTTGGTGATGTTGTAGTCACCGCCGGCGAAGTAGAACTTGTTGCTGTCCTGCGTTGCACCGGGGACCGACAGACCGGTCCGGTCCGTCGAAGCTCGACCGACGGCGTGCTCAAGCACGCCGCTGGTCAACGTCATGTTTTCGATGTCGTTTGAAGTGATCTGGGCGCCGGTGAAGGATTGCGGCAACACGCGCGCGTCGTTGGCGATGAGGATCGGCAACTTGGGCAACAAGGTGCCGTAGCGAAACTCTGTCTTGGAGATGCGCATCTTCGCCGTCGGGCCGAAGCTGCTCCATGCCCCCACTGCGCCGTCGCCGTCGGTGGGGATCATGCCGCTGCCGACGTGGCGGCCGTCTCCGCTGTCCAGCGTGATACCGAGCAGCGCCTGCGCATCCAGCCCGAACCCTACCGGACCTTGGGTAAACCCCGACTCATAGCGAAGCACAAAACCCTGGGCCGTTTCTTCGGTTTTCGAAGGCGCCGCGGTGCCGTCGCGGTTGTCGCTGTTGAAATACAAGGTGCGCATTGACAGGGTGGCTTTGCTGTCTTCCAGAAAGCCGTGCGCGGCGGTGTCGGCGGCCTGCGCGCACAGGGAACTGGCGGCCAGCAAGAGGGCGGTGGGGACGGCTCGTGTGTACATACGGTGCTCCTGAGGATTTCTTATGATTTTTTTGGAGAGTCGCCGCCACCCCGAAACCGGCGCGCAGAAGGGCGCGCCCGATGAGCGACCTGAGCTTCGGGCCGTCGGGGTGACGTATTTTTTTGGGTCGAATGACGTGCGGTTAAATCAGGTAAGAAAGGCCCACGGTCAGACCGAAGGCGACCACCGAAATGATGGTTTCCAACACGGTCCAGGTCTTGAAGGTCTGGGCCACGGTCATGTTGAAGTATTCCTTGATCAACCAGAAGCCACCGTCGTTGACGTGGGAAAAAATCACCGAGCCGGCACCGGTCGCCAGCACCAGCAATTCCGAGTGCGGATAACCCAAGCCAACCGCCACCGGCGCGACAATCCCCGAGGCGGTGGTCATCGCCACCGTCGCGGAACCGGTGGCAATGCGCATCAACGCGGCGAACAGCCAGCCCATGATCAGCGACGACAACTGAAATTCGTGGGCCAGGCTGACGATCTGGTCGGTGACGCCGGCGTCCACCAGAATCCGGTTCAGACCGCCGCCGGCACCGACCAGCAAGGTGATGCTCGCGGTGGGTGCCAGGCATTCGTTGGTGAACTTGAGGATCGATTCACGGCTGAAGCCCTGGGCGATGCCGAGGGTCCAGAAACTCAGCAAGGTTGCCAGCAACAGGGCGATGACCGAGTTGCCGATGAACAGCAGGAACTGGTTAAAGCCGCTGCCCGGCGTGGAGATCAGGTTGGCCCAGCCACCGATCAGCATCAGCACCACCGGCAACAGAATGGTCGCCATGGTGATGCCGAACCCCGGCAGGCTCTCGCGCGGTTCGCGGTCGAGGAACTGACGCTCCAGCGGGTTTTCCGCCGGCAGTTGAATGCGCGGCACGATGAACTTGGCGTACAGCGGACCGGCAATGATTGCCGTCGGAATGCCGATCAAAATCGCGTACATCAAGGTCTGCCCGACCGACGCCCCATACACCTGCACCGCCAGCATCGCCGCCGGGTGTGGCGGCACCAACGCATGTACCACCGAGAGCCCCGCGACCATCGGCAAGCCGACCATCAAAATCGATACGCCGACACGGCGCGCCACGGTAAAGGCAATCGGCACCAGCAGCACAAAACCGACTTCGAAGAACAGCGGCAACCCGACCAGGAACGCGATGCACACCATTGCCCAATGCGCGTTCTTCTCGCCGAAACGGTCGATCAAGGTCCGCGCCACCTGCTCGGCACCGCCGGACTCGGCCATCATCTTGCCAAGCATGGTCCCCAGCGCCACCACCAGCGCGATGTGCCCGAGGGTTTTACCGACTCCCGCCTCGTACGCGCCGACCACACCCGACGCCGGCATCCCGGCCAGCAAGGCCAGGCCGATGGACACCAGGGTGATGACAATGAAGGGATTGAGCCGGTAACGGGCGATCAGCACGATCAGCGCAATGATGGCGATGGCGGCATACACCAGCAGCCAATAGCCGAAGGACAGGGTCATGCGGTACTCCTCGAGAGGGTCACGTCGAATGGATTGTGAAACTCTTAAAACATTTCGAGAGGTGATATTCAAACGAGGTGAAAGTTATTTTCGTATAGGGGTACGAGATGTCGCTAACAGACATGCATGGTCGTGGATTATGAAAATGAGGCAGGCGGATTTACATCACGCCTGCCGGGACAGTCTCAGTCGTGATTCACGCGGGCGCGTTTCAGCAGTTTCTTGCAGCGCTCCGACAGGTGCAGCACGCGCAGGTGCTTGCCGGCCTTGGTGTAGCGCTCGCGTAACGTATCCAGCGCAGAGATGGCCGAGTAATCAACGAAGCTCAAATGCCGGCAATCCAGCGTGACGTGCGCAGGATCATTGGCCGGGTCGAATTGATTGAGGAAGGGTGTGGTCGAGGCAAAGAACAGCGTGCCATGCACCCGGTAGAGTTTGCTGCCGTCGTTTTCCAGATGACTGTCGGCGTACAGCTGCCGGGCCTGCTGCCAGGCAAAGTTGAGCGCGGCGATGATGATCCCGCACAACACAGCGGTAGCCAGGTCGGTGAACACGGTAATCACCGTCACCGCGATGATCACCAACACGTCGTTCAACGGCACCTTGTTCACCACCCGCAACGAGGCCCAGGCGAACGTTTGCTGGGACACCACAAACATCACCCCGACCAGCGCCGCCAAGGGAATGCGCTCGATCAGCGGCGACAGAAACAGAATGAACAGCAGGATCAGCACCCCGGCGACCACACCCGACAGCCGACCACGGCCGCCGGAACTGAGGTTGATCACGGTCTGGCCGATCATCGCGCACCCGCCCATGCCGCCGAACACGCCCGAGACCATGTTGGCTGCGCCCAGCGCCACGCACTCACGATCCGGGAAGCCGCGGCTCTCGGTGATTTCGTCGGTCAGGTTCAAGGTCAGCAGGGTTTCCAGCAGGCCGACCAGCGCCATCAGAATCGCGTAGGGCGCGATGATGCGCAGGGTATCCAGCGTCCAGGGAATGTCTGGCAGCGCAAAGGTCGGCAAACCACCGGCGATGTGCGCCATGTCGCCCAGCGTACGGGTCGGCAAGCCCAGCAGATACACCGCCAGCCCCACGCCCAGAATCGCCACCAGCGCCGGCGGCACGGCGCGCGTGAGGCGCGGCAGCAGGTAAACGATGGCCATGGTCACGGCCACCAGCCCCGTCATCATGTACAGCGGCGTGCCAGTGAGCCAGGTGTCGCCGCTTTTGAAATGCTCCAGCTGCGCCAGCGCGATGATGATCGCCAGGCCGTTGACGAAACCGAGCATCACCGGGTGCGGGACCATGCGCACCAGTTTGCCCAGTTTCAGCAAGCCGAACGCCAGCATGATCAACCCGCCCAGCAGTACGGTTGCGAGCAGATACTGCACGCCGTGTTGCACCACCAGCGCGACGATCACCACGGCCATTGAGCCGGCAGCGCCCGACACCATGCCCGGCCGCCCGCCGAAGAACGCGGTCAGGGTGCAAATGATGAACGCCCCGTAAAGCCCCATCAGCGGATTGAGGTGGGCCACCAGCGCGAAGGCGATGCATTCGGGCAGCAGGGCGAAAGAGGTCGTGAGCCCGGCCAGGACATCGGCGCGTAGACGTTTTGGTTTCATGGGGAGGGATCGCACGCAGGGAGTGACGAGAAGAAAGTGCGCGGATGTTACGGAATTGCGGATGGCCCGGCCAGTTGTTGGGCATTCGCAAATGCCATCGCGGGCAAGCCCGCTCCCACAGGGATCTGTGTCGTTCACAAAATCTGTGTTCGACGCAGATCCCCTGTGGGAGCGTGGCTTGCCCGCGATGAACGATGACGCGGTCTAGAGCGAACTCAAACCATCTCGTCCCGAATCCACTCAATCACCGACACCCGCTTCGGCGCCCAGCCCAGCCACTCCCGCGCCTTTTTCCCGCGCACCCGGCTGTTGGAACCCAAGCCATAGTTGGCCATTTCATACCCCCACTCGGCTTCGGCGTCTTTCAGCGGCCAGTCTTGCGGCGCGCCCAGCTCCAGCGCTTGGGCAATCGCAGTGGTCATGTCAATGAACGATGCCTCACCGCTTTCGACGAAGTAGAACGTGCCCGGAATGTTTTTGGTCAGCGCCAGCAGGTACAGGGACACCACGTCTTCGATGTGCACGTTGGACCAGATGTTCTGCCCCGGGCCGACATGCCGGACCACGCCACTTTTACGGGCCTGTTTGAGCAAACGCGGCAATTGCACGCTGTCGCGGTTGACGCCCAGGCTGTGGCCATAAATCAGGGTGTTGCAGATCACCGCCGAGTTCACGCCGTCGTTCGCGGCGGCGAGGATCAGGTTGTCGATGGCCACGCGGGCGGCCTTATCGACCGTTGGTTCCGGCAGCGCGTCTTCGAAGTAGATGACGTCGCTGGACTTACCACCGGAGGCATCGCCAACGATGCTCGAACCACTGGTGTGCAGGAACACTTTGTTGGAGCCGCGCAAGGCATCGAGCAAGGCTTGCACCGCGCCGCGATGGTCGCTGCTGGCGGCGTTGATCACGGCGTCGGCCGCACGAGCCTGTTCGGCGAGTAAAGCGCTGTCGTCGAGCGTGCCGATCACCGGGGTGATGCCCAGCGCGCTCAGTTCATTGGCTTGGGCTTCGCTGCGCACCAGGCCGGTGACCTTGTGGCCCGCGCGGATCAGACCGGTGGCGATGGAGCCGCCGATGAAACCTGCTGCGCCGGTGACGAATACGTTCATGGAGAAACTCCCTGCGTGAATAAGTGATGCGACGAGTATCGAGGAGTGATCACTGACGAAAAATCCCCTCTGACCCAATTCACTCTTGCGCAGGGATCACGAATCAGCCTTTGAAATCCGAGTTTGCATACACCGCCAACTTGCCCTGAATGAAGTCCAGGAAGCACTGAATGCGCAGGGCCAGTTGCGAGTTGCGGTAGTACACCGCGTTGATCGGCTGGCGATAGCCGCTGTTGAAGTCCGCCAGCAGCACCTGCAAACGGCCGGCGCGGATGTCGTCGATGGTCATGTAATGCGACAGGCAGGCAATGCCCTGCCCTTGCAGCGCCAAGTGCCGGATGGTCTCGCCACTGGAGGCACTGATCGACGCCTCGATCGGCCAGCGGTCACCGTGTACATATCGCAACGGCCACTGGTTGAGGCCTTCGTTCTGGGTAAACCCCAGCAAGGCGTGCTCACTCAAGTCCGCCACTGCCTGCGGCGCGCCGTATTGCTCGAGGTAGGCCGGGCTGGCGACGATGTGCAACGGACTGCACCCCAGCGAGCGGGCGTGCAAGGTCGAATCGGCCAGCGTGCCGATGCGAATGGCGATGTCGGTACTTTGCTCCAGCAAATCGATAATCAGGTCGTTGCTGTTGAGTTCCAGCTGGATGTCGGGGTAAAGCCTTCGGAACTCGTCAATGTACGGCACGATGGCGTGCAGCATGAACGGTGACGCGGCATTGATTCGCAGCCGCCCGGACGGGGTTTGCTGGCGTGAATTGAGGCGTTCTTCAAGCTCATCCATCTGATCGAGAATCCGCTTGGCGTGCTCGAAGAAGTACTTGCCCTCCTCGGTCAGGTCCATGCGCCGCGTGGTGCGGTTGATCAACGTGGTATCGAGTTTGGCCTCCAGCCGCGAGAGGGTGCGGCTGACCGCCGAGGGCGTTTGCCCGACCTGTTCGGCGGCAGCGGAAATCGACCCGCATTCAATCACGCAGACGAAAATCTGCAACTCATCGGATCTGGCTTTCACAAAGGCCCCTCATTCAAAACTGGCTTGATAGTAGCTGGATGCGGGGTAAAAGGAACCTTAAGCCTTGAGGCCAAATACCTCGGTCAAATGCTCTTCATAGCGCGCGACATCACCCTCGATGTTCGGGCGTTTCATCACGTCAACGCTCAGGAAGGTTGGCAGGCCGGTCATGCCGAGGAACTCGTTGGCCTTGTGGAACGGGAAGTACACCGCGTCCACCCCTTTGCCTTCGAAGAAATCGCTCGGGTCATCGAACGCTTGTTGCGGCGCGTTCCAGGTCAGCGACAGCATGTACTGCTTGCCCTGAATCAGGCCGCCGCTGCCGTACTTTTGCGACGCATCGGAACGGGTGCGGCCATCACTGGCGTAGAGGCTGCCGTGGCCTTCGGTGAAAACTTCGTCGAGGTACTTTTTCACGGTCCACGGCGCGCCCATCCACCAGCCCGGCATTTGATAAATGATCACGTCGGCCCAGAGGAATTTGGCGACTTCTTCGGCGACGTCGTAGCCCTCGTCGATGAAGGTGGCTTTCACGTCCACACCGCCGCGATCCAGCACGCTCAGCGCCGTTTCATGCAGGGTGGTGTTGTAGCGGCCATCGGAGTGGGCGAATTGTTTGCCGCCATTGAGCAACAGGACTTTTTTCATGAGAAATCTCGAAAGGTCAGAAATTGGATGGCGGCAGGTTAGCGGCGAGGCTCGCGCGGAATAAGCCCCGAATGCACAAAACCCTTTTGACCAATACGCACGAATCAATAGGCGATTGTTGCCATAGACTTGCGCCGATTCTTAACTTGAGGGGATTTCTGATGAATGAAATGCAAGGCTTTATCCTGCACGCCAAGACCCGCCCGGAAAAATCCGACGCCTTCGAAGCGTTTTTCAGCGGCTATGTAGACGCCAGCCGCGCCGAGCCCGGCTGCATCGAGTACCACATGCTGCGCGACAAACAGGACCCGACGCTGTTTATCTTCTACGAGATCTGGCAATCCCAGGCGCATCTGGACGTGCACTCGAACCTGCCGCACATGAAGCAGTTCCGTGAGCAGCGCGATGAATTCCTGGAACGGGATTTCGAGGTCCGCGCCATCGACATGCTCAGCCCGTCGTCCGCTACCCGCTGATCAGCAAATGGCCGCCGAGCACGCCGAGGCCGATGAAAAACACTCGCTTGAACAGCACGGCGCTGATCCGCTGACGCAGCCATTGGCCCAGTAACATACCGAGCACGGCGGGGATCAGCGCCAGCAATGACGCGCTCAATTCGCCACCGCCCAAGGCGTCGCGCCACCACAGGCCAGCCGCCAGCGCCAAGGTCGAAACGGTGAACGATAGGCCCAGCGCCTGCACGAGTTCGTCCTTGCTCAAACCGAGCGCCTGCAGGTAAGGCACCGCCGGAATCACGAAGACGCCGGTGGCCGAGGTGATGACGCCGGTCAGCACACCGCACAGCGGACCGAGCCAGCGCTCGGCGCGACTGCCGACGCGCAAGGCCGGCAGGAATAATCCGCTCAGTGCGTAGAGCAACAACGCCGCGCCCAACGCCCTCACGACCCGATGCCCTCCCGCCATACCGATCCACAACGTGCCGGCGCCCGTGCCGATGAATATCGCCAACAGCATCGGCCATAGGCGCTTGATCAAGCCGCGCAGGTGCCCGCCGAATGCCAGTTGCCAGACGTTGGTGAGGGTCGCGGGGATGATCAACAATGCGGCTGCCTGCGATGGCGCCATAGCCAGACCGAGCAGACCCATGGCGATGGTGGGCAAGCCTAGACCGATGATGCCTTTGATCATGCCGGCCAGGAGGAAGGTGGCGATGACCAGTAAAGACAAGGCCAGCCCGAGGTTTTGATAGAACGCGACGAGTGTATTCATGGGGCTATCCTGAGCCTGGATTAGCCGTGTGGAAATCTGCCATATACTGAGGGTGCCTCTTGCCGAGCAATAGGCTAAAAAATTCGTCGTACTGAAGAGCGCTATCGCGAGCAGGCTCACTCCTACAGGTCACCGCGTTATTCGCACCCGACGCGGTCCACTGTAGGAGTGAGCCTGCTCGCGATAGCGGCCTTCCAGACAACACACATCCTGAGGTTGCCCGTGCACTTCGATCTGACCGACCTGCGCCTCTACCTGAACATTCTCGACAGCGGCAATATCACCGCCGGTGCTGCGCGCAGTCATCTGTCCCTGGCAGCGGCGAGCGCGAGAATCCGCGCCATGGAGGCTTCGCTTGGCATCGAATTTCTGCAGCGCGGCCGTCGCGGTGTCACGCCTACTCCGGCCGGCAAGGCCCTGGCAAAACACGCCCGGTCCCTGCTGCAGCAAGCCGAACGCATGCAACAGGACCTGGCCGAATACGCCAAAGGCGTCAAAGGTCAGGTGCGTCTGCTGTGCAACACCACCGCAATCACCGAGTACCTGCCGGAGTTGCTCGCCGACTTCCTGCGCGAGCATCCGAACCTCGACATCGACCTTCAGGAGTTGCCCAGCGCACGCATCACCCACGCCTTGCGCCAAGGTGCGGCAGACCTGGGCATCGTGTCCGACGCCGTAGACACCGATGACCTGCAGACCCGCGCTTTCCGCGACGATCCACTGGTATTGATCCTGCCCCACGACCACCCGTTGGCCGACACCGAAGGCTTGAGTTTCAGCGATACCTTGCACCACGATTATGTGGGTCTGAACGCCAACAGCGCCTTGGCCGTGTACCTCGAAGAACAGGCGCTGCACATCGGTTCACGCCTGAAAATCCGCATCCGCGCCGACGGTTTTGAGGGCGTCATGCGCATGGTTGCGCGCGGTGCGGGACTGGCGATCGTGCCGCAGGCGGCTGTCTCGCGCCGGGCCGGCGAACTCCCGTTCCAGAGCATCGCACTGCAAGAAACCTGGGCCCAACGCAAGCTCCTGCTCTGTGCCCGGGACTTTGCCACGCTGCCCGGTTATGCCACAACCCTGCTGCATGCCTTGACTCTCCCCTGAGGGGCAGACTTTAACCTCGAGGTTTTCATCTTCAAGGACAGAGACGATGGGCAAACGCATTCTGGTGATTCTCGGTCATCCTTCCAGCAACAGCTTCTGCGCCGCACTCGCCGAGCGTTACGCACAGTCGGCGTTGCGCGCCGGGCATGAAGTCCGCCAATTGTTTCTCGGCAGGCTGGACTTTGACCCGGTGCTGCGTGACGGCTACCAACAGGTTCAACCACTGGAAGCCGACTTGCTCCAGGCGCAGACCGACATCCTTTGGGCCGAGCATCTGACGCTGGTGTATCCAATCTGGTGGGGCGGCATTCCGGCCTTGCTCAAGGGCTTTTTTGATCGCGTGTTCCTGCCCGGTTTCGCTTTTAAGTACCGTGAAGGCAAAGCCTTCCCCGATAAATTGTTGCGGGGTCGCAGCGCGCATTTATTGGTGACCATGGACACGCCACCCTGGTACTACCGCTGGGTGTTTCGCATGCCCGGGCTGCATCAGGTCCGCAAAACCACCCTCGCCTTTTGCGGTATCGAACCCAAGCGCACACTCACGTTCGGCCCGATTCTCGGCGCCAGCGCTGATCAGCGTGAAGCCTGGTTGCTGCGAGCCCAGGCTATCGCCAGCCGCTGAGTCTGCCGATAATGCGCGGGGCTGTACCACGGTAAAAAAGGATTTTTCATGTACATCGGCCAAGCCGCGCAACGCTCCGGCACCACGATCAAGAGCATCCGCCATTACGAGTCGATCGGCTTGCTGCCTGAGGCCCGGCGTTTAGGGAAATACCGCGTCTACGACCAGCAAAGTGTCGACCTGCTTATTTTTATCAAGTGCGCCCAGCAGCTGGGTTTCAGGCTCAAGGAGTTGCAGGCGATTTTCGCCGGCCATCAGGGTCAGGCAATGCCGTGGGCACTGGCGCGTCAGGCCATCGATGCCAAGAAGCGCGAGATCAGCGAGCGAATCACCGTGCTGTCGCGCCAGCACGCGCAATTGATCGAGTTCGAAACCAGCCTCGAACACTCCAGGGCCGATTGCCCCTTGGAAAGTCTTTGAGGTGGTGCGCGTTTCTGGACACCTGGATGTCGAGTTCAGACAACTGACCGGTGCATGGGGGCTATAGGGTGCGACTTCAGTTCTTGAGCCCACTGCCCGGAGTCATCATGACCGCACCGATTACCGTCCTTCGCGATACTCATCCACTGCCGGTGCTTGACGCCTGCAAATGGGAAAAACTCGAAGGTGACCCGCACACCGTCAACCTCAACGCCTACACCAGCGAAGACGGCAGCAAGATCATGGGCACCTGGATCTGCACGCCGGGCAAGTGGTATGTCGAATACGTGAAGTGGGAATACTGCGATTTCCGCGAGGGCTACTGCATCATCACCCCGGAAGGCAAAGAGCCGATCCACCTGCGTGCCGGCGATATTTTCGTCATCGAGCCGGGGATGAAAGGCACGTGGGAAGTGGTTGAAACCGTGCGCAAGTATTTCGTGTTTGCCTGATGCAAAAAAACCGGGGGATCACCCGACGTGATCTCCCGGTCAATGTCGATGCGCACCTGCAGTACCTGTGGGAGCCGGCTTGCTGGCGGTGGCGGTGGATCAGTCACCATCAATGTTGAATGTGCCGGCCCCATCGCCAGCAAGCCGGCTCCTACATCGGTTTGCGATAGCTGTTGATGATCGCCGAGAAGTCTTTCCCGCCTTCCCCACGTTGGCTCATCGCCTGATACAACTGCTGGGCTACCGCGCCGAGCACCACCGGTTGGTGCGCCTGACGGGCCGCTTCCGTGGCCAGTCCCAAATCCTTGAGCATCAGTTCGGCACCGAAGCCGCCGGTATACCCGCGCGAGGCCGGCGCTGTTTCGACGATGCCCGGCCATGGGTTGTACATCTCCGAACTCCAGCAACGCCCGGTGGAACTGTTGATGATCCCGGCCAGCACAGTCGTGTCGATCCCCAGGGCATCACCCAGCGCCATCGCTTCGCTGACACCAACCATGGAAATCGCCAGCAGCAGGTTGTTGCAGATCTTGGCGATTTGCCCAGTGCCGACTTCGCCGCAATGGACGATGTTGCGGCCCATTTGCGCCAGCACTGGTTGCAGGGTGGCAAACAGCTCAGGGGTGGCGCCGACCATAAAGGTCAGCGTCCCCGCCGCGGCGCCACCGGTGCCGCCAGACACCGGCGCATCGGCCATGGTCACGCCTTGCCTGGCAGCAGCGGCGGCTACGTCGCGGGCGGTCTGTGGATCAATGGTGCTGCAATCCACGGCCGGCACGCCTTGACCGATGCCGGCGAGAACGCCGTCCTCGCCCAGCCATACGCTCCGCACATGCACTGCGGCAGGGAGCATGGTGATCACCAGCTCCGCACCTTGCGCCGCTTCACGGGCGGAAGGGCTGATGCTGCCGCCCAGTTGCTCCAGCTCCGCCAGCACGGTTTTGTTCAGGTCGACCAGACGCAGCGCGTGGCCGGCCTTGATCAGGTTGCGCGCCATCGGGGCGCCCATGTTGCCGAGACCGATAAAAGCGATTTTCATGTCCGGCTCCTTAACGCAAGTTGATGGTGGTGTTCACACCGTCGTTGACGCTGTCGTCATCGAACCAGCGACTGGTGACGGTCTTGGTCTGAGTGTAGAACTGCACCACTTGCTTGCCATACGGGCCGAGGTCGCCCAGCTTGGAACCGCGCGAACCGGTGAAGCTGAAGAACGGGACCGGCACCGGAATCGGGATGTTGATACCAACCTGGCCAACATCGATTTCGTTCTGGAATTTGCGTGCAGCCGCACCGCTCTGGGTGAACAGGCCTGTGCCGTTACCGAACGGGTTGGCGTTGACCAGGGCAATGGCCTCGTCGAGCGTATTCACTTCCAGCACCACCAGCACCGGGCCGAAGATTTCCTGGGTGTAGATCTGCATGTCGGTGGTCACGCCGGAGAACAAGGTCGGGCCGACAAAGTTGCCCTTCTCGTAACCCGGAACCGTGATCTCGCGACCGTCCAGCTCCAGTTTGGCGCCTTCCTTGATGCCGCTTTCGATCAGATCAAGAATGCGCTGTTTGGCTTTTTTCGAGATCACCGGGCCGACGTCGGTGCCCGGCTCACTGCCGGCATTCACGGTGAGTTTCTGCGCCAGCGCTTTCAGGTCCGGCAACCATTGTTTGGCCGCGCCCACCAACACCACCACGGAGGTGGCCATGCAGCGTTGACCCGCCGCACCAAAACCAGCACCGACCAAGGCATTCAGCGCTTGCTCGCGATTGGCATCCGGCAGCACCACGGCGTGGTTCTTCGCGCCCATCATCGATTGCACGCGCTTGCCGTGTTTACCGGCCAGGTCGTAGACGTGAGTACCGACGGCAGTCGAACCGACGAAAGAAACCGCCTTGATGTCTTTGTGGGTGCACAGCGCGTCCACCACATCCTTGCCGCCATGCACGACGTTAAGCACGCCCGCCGGAACGCCGGCCTCAATCGCCAGCTCCACCAGGAGCATGGTCGACATCGGGTCCTGTTCGGACGGTTTGAGCACGAAGGTGTTGCCGCAGGCGATGGCCATCGGGAACATCCACAGCGGAATCATCGCCGGGAAGTTGAACGGGGTGATGCCGGCGCACACGCCGATTGGCTGACGCAAGGTGTAAGTGTCGACACCGCCGGCCACGTTCTCGGCGAATTCGCCCATTTGCAGGCTGCCGATGGAGCACGCGTGCTCGACCACTTCCAGACCACGGAAAATGTCGCCTTCAGCGTCGGCGATGGTTTTGCCTTGCTCTGCACTCAGGACCACGGCGATGCGTTTGGAGTGTTCACGAATCAGCGCCTGGAGCTTGAGCATGATGCGCATCCGCGCGCCGATCGGTGTCAGCTTCCAGGTCTGGAAGGCGCGATGGGCAGCGCTGATCGCAGCGTCGACTTCTTCGGTGGTCGCAAACGGCACCTTGGCCAGCACTTGTTGAGTCGCAGGGTTGACGATGTCGTGCCATTCAGCGGTCTTGGATTCGACCCACTGGCCGTCGATCAACAGCTTTACCGTTTGGACAGTGGTTTCGTTTGGCGTGAGCGAAGCGTTCATGTGGGTCTCCGGATGTTTGCTTTTTATAGTTAGAGCTATCTTGGGAGCCAAGGCGAGAAAGTCGCCTTGCGATGAGGCGTGTGCCGCGAATTGGTTGTGCAGCTGTTTTTGGAGTATAGATGTGCAAACTTCTAATAAGAACGCACATAAAAGCCGGTCCATCATGCAAAAAAACATCACGTCTTTAGGCTCGTTGAACTGGGACGACCTCAAGTTTTTCCTCGAAGTCGCCCGCACCCGCAAGGCCAGCACCGCGGCCAAGCGCCTGGCGGTGGACTACACCACCGTGTCGCGGCGCATCAGTTCGCTGGAAGCGGCATTGGGGACTTTGTTGTTCGAGAAATCCCGGACCAGCGGCTTTGTCCTGACCGCTGAGGGTCAGCGATTGCTCGGTTATGCCGAGTCGATTGAAAGCACCCTGCACATGGCCTGCGAGCAGGTGTCGGGGTCCGGGGTGGCGTTGTCCGGCCACGTGCGCATGGGTTGCACCGAAGGCTTCGGCAGCTTTTTCATCACACCGCAACTGAGCCACTTCGTCGACGCCTACCCCGCCATCTCCGTCGACATCCTGCCGCTGCCGCACTTCATCAGCCTGTCCAAGCGCGAAGCCGACATCGTCATCGCCCTGGAGCGCCCGGAACACGGTCCGTACGTATGCTGCAAACTCTGCGACTACCGATTGCAGCTGTACGCGACCCAGGACTACCTGGACAAACACCCACCGATCCGCCACCCGGCAGACCTGGGCAAGCATTCATTCATCAGTTATGTCGACGATCTGGCGTTCAGCTCAGAGCTGCTTTACCTGGCGAACGTACTACCCGGTGCCAGCGCCAATTTGCGCAGCACCAGCGTGATCGCGCAATTCGTCGCGGCGCAGCAAGGGCGGTCGCTGGCGATTCTGCCGTGCTTCCTGGCGGCTCAGGACCCAAGGTTGCTGCCGGTGTTGCCGCAGGAGATCAACATCACACGGCAATTCTGGATGTACTGCCGAGAGGACCTGAGGAAGCTCAAGCGGATTACCCTGTTGTGGGATTACATCCGTTCGGTAACTGAGCAGAATCAGGCGCTGTTGATGGGGGAAACGCGCGAGATGCTGTTCGCCGACTAGTCGGCGCTCACCACGATCGACACCCGGCGGTTTTCGGTGCGGCCCGTGGCCGTTGTGTTGGATGCCACCGGCTCGCTGCTGCCGAAACCGCGCAACTGGATGTTCTGGTCTTGCATGCCGACTGTGGTCAGCACCTTGCCGACACTTTTCGCACGGCGCAGGGACAGTTGTTGGTTGTAAGCCTCTTTGCCGGAGGCATCGGTGTGGCCATCGACGCGCACGCGCTCGATGCCAACGCCCAACAACGCTTTGCCAATGCGCTGGACGATTTCGGTACTGGCGGCGTTCAGGCTGTCGTCGTCACTGCCGAACAGGACTTTGCCGGACAAGCCAAAGGCCCAGCCTTCTTCGGTCAGTTCGAAGCCTTGCTGTTTAAGCACGGTGATCTGCGCCGGGGTCAGCCCCTTTTGCGGTGCTGTCTGGCACCCGGTCAATGCCAGCAGGGCCATGAACAGGGTAATCGCGAAAAATCGCAGGGAACGCGGGGTCATCGAGAACAAAACAATCAGCTCCTGGTGTGAGCATGGGTGACAGGATGTTCCGATCCTGCCGTGTGCTGCGCGCCACGAGAGACGCGTTTGGCTTGGTACATGGCCGCGTCGGCGGCGTGGAGCAAAGTACCCGGTGTGGCGCCATGATCCGGGTACACCGCGATGCCGATACTGAGGGAGGTCATCACGTGGACACTGCCCGGCAACGGGATCGGCGCTTCCATGCTGGCGAGGATTTTGTCGGCAATCCGCTCGGCGTCTTCGGTTTTGTGCAGCGGTGACAGCAGCACGGCAAATTCATCGCCGCCCAGACGCGCCACCAGGTCCTCTTCGCGAAGTTGTGCCCGTACGCGGGTCGCGACCGCCACCAACACCGCATCACCGGCCGCATGGCCAAAGTTATCGTTGATTTCCTTGAAGCGGTCGCTATCGAGATAAAGCACCGCCACTCGCTCGTTGAGCTTGTTGGCGTTGCGCAACGCACGAATCAACCGGCCTTCGAAAAACGCGCGGTTTGGCAAACCGGTGAGGCTGTCGTGGCTGGCCTGGTGCGCCAGGGTTTCGTTCTCGCTTTGCAGGTGGGTCTGCCAGGATTCGAGTTCATCGAGCAAGGCATTGAAGTCGTTGCCCAGATTGTCCAGTTCGGCGATGTCGGCCGGCGGTACACGACGGTCGAACGCACGCTCGCTGCGAGCGGCGTGAGCCACGGCGGCGAGGCTTCGCAGCGGACCGGTAATCCCGCGAAGTTGGCGCCGCGCCAGATAGAGCGCGACCCAGGCACTGATCGCCGTACACAGGATAATGCCGACCAGACCGCTGAGCAGAAAGCGCATCAAACTGCCGCCGTGTCCGGTGAGATGGATGCTGCCGATCTCCTGCCCCTGATGAACAATCGGCATGTCGATGGGTTTTTCCAGAAAGATCTTGGCGATCTGCAATTCGAGATCGGAGAACAAACCGTTTTCCGAACGCTGCCAGCGCGCCAGTAACCGCCCTTTAGCGTCGAGCACCTGGGCATCCGCGACCTCCTCGGTGGACGCGATCATCGCCAGCGCTTCAGTAGCGGCGGCTTTGTCGTTGAACACCACTGCAGCTTCGACGGTGTAATCGATCGAGCGCGCAATCAGGTGCAGGTTGTGGTCGGCGTAGACCCGCAACGCGAGGACGCCAAGCAGGGTCAGCGACACACTGGCCATGGCCACGGCGATCAGCGCGACGATCAGATGCCCGCGACCGATGACTGAACGCAAGGTCGGGCGAGTACCGGGTTTGAACAGGCTCATGAGGCCGCCGGCTTGCGGCGGGACAACTGCAACACACTGGGGTGTATGCGCACGCCACTGCGGGCGACGGAGTCGAGATTGACCTCGAAGGACACCTGCTCATCGCCGACCCGCAGGCAGAACAGGCTGCCGACGGTGCATTGATCGTCGCTTTCACTGATGCTCAGCACCGGGCGGCCCATCAACGAAGCGAATAGCCGACTGCGTTCATCACCGGTCAGTTTGCCGATGTACACCGCGTCGCATTCATCGACAATCAACGGGTTGTCGGCCAGCAGGCGCCGCACAGTGACAGGCCGGCCGGTGGCCTGAGTCGTGCCTTTGAGCAGATCGTCGGTGTATTCAGTGGGGCCGACCACGCACAAACGCAGTTGCGCGGGCTCAACCGGCCAGCGGGCATAACTGAGAATGCCGAGCACCACTTGAGTGACCGATTGGGCACGCTGGTCAGCCATGCTCACCGGCGTTTGCGACTGCGCAAAAACGGCGCCGGACAGCCAGCAGAGCAGGCCAGCGAGCAACATTTGCTTGCCGCCAATGACGCGTCCTGTCGTCCAGGCAGCCACCTTCATGCAGTGATTTCTCTTCGATCGTAGCGAAATAATGCCGCACGATAACATAGCGATGAAACACCCGCGAGGCCGCGTACTACGGCGCTTTGGACGGTTTTTTGGCGCCGGAAACTCGCGCCTCAATCGCTCGATGTAACCCCTTCCTCCAGCTCCAGCATCAACCCGCTCAAGCGCTTGACCTTGCGCCGAACAGCCTCTTCAAATACCCCGGCGCGAGGCTCGATCAAGGTGAACCAATGCTTGGCCCGGGTGATCCCGGTGTAGATCAGTTCCTTGGTGAGCACAGGGTTCAGGGCGTCTGGCAGAATCAGTGCCGTATGGGCGAATTCCGAACCCTGGGATTTGTGTACGGTCATGGCGTAGACGGTCTCGACATCATTGAGCCGGCTCGGCAACACAAACCGCACGCCGCCCTGGCCATCATTTCGCGGAAACGCCACGCGCAGCACCTGCTTGCCTGCGTCGGGTCCATCACGCTCCGGCAGCTTGAGGGCAATGCCGATGTCACCGTTCATCAACCCCAGACCATAGTCGTTACGGGTCATCAACACCGGTCGACCTTCGTACCACTGCTGATCGCTGTCGATCAATCGGGCCTTGAGCAACGCGGCGGTCACTCGCTGGTTCAAGCCGTCAACACCCCAGGGGCCTTTGCGCACGGCGCACAACAATTGGAAAGCGTCGAAGGCTTGCAGCACCTGACGCGCCCACTCGGTCCAGCGTGGATCGTCGAGCGGGCTGTCGAGCGCTGGCCGCTGATTGCGCAGGAGACTCAAATAGTGGCGATAACCTTGCGGTCCTTCGCCATGCCCTTCGAGCAACAAACGCTCCAGGGCTCGGTCCTGCTCTCCCTTGAGCGGCAGGGAAAACACATCGTCGTGACTTCGAGCGGCCAACAGTTTTCGGGCGTGTTCGGGTTGTTGATGATTGACCCGGCGTGCCAGTTGACCAATGCCGCTGCCCTCGCCGAACCGCCGCGAATGACGCAACATCACCACTTGTTGGGCCAGTGGATGAGTGCCCTGGGTGTCGGCCTGCAAACCACTGGCCTCGAGGTTTTCACCACTGACCGCTTCCAGCCACTGGCGAGTCTGCGGGCTGTACCAACCCGCCTCGGCATCCCGGCACAGATCGCCCAATACAGCACCGGCCTCCACCGAGGCCAGTTGATCCTTGTCCCCCAACAACACCAGTCGCGCATGAGCCGGCATTGCATCCAGCAGATTGGCCATCATTTCCAGGTCGATCATCGACGCTTCGTCGACCACTAAAACATCCAGCGGCAAGCGATTACCGGCGTGATGGCGGAAGTGTCGCGTACCGGGTCGACTGCCCAGCAAGCGGTGAACGGTGGTGACGTCCGACGGGATCTGCCCGCGAACTAATTCGGCGACTTGCAGGGTCCGGACTTGTTGGCTGATCGACTCCGTGAGTCGGGCCGCCGCTTTGCCGGTGGGTGCGGCCAATCGGATGCGCAGCGGTTTGCCGGCTTCCACGGCGGGCGCCTGGAGCAATGCCAGCAAGCGCACGACGGTGGTGGTTTTGCCGGTGCCCGGGCCACCGGTGACAATGCTGAAGGCACTGCGGGTCGCCAGGGCACAGGCGAGTTTCTGCCAGTCGATCACTTCACCGGACTTGGCGGAACCAAACAAACCGGTCAGGCGTTGGGATAAATCATCCGGTGTCGATTCGTGCTCTGCCAAGCGCAGGCGCAGGGCATCGTCGATGCGTCGTTCGTAAGCCCAGTAGCGGCGCAGGTACAGGCGCTTGCCGGATAAAACCAAAGGCCGCGATTGCGCCGTTTCACGCCCGTCTGCGGCCAGCGCCACCAGAGCGCTGGAGGCCAGCACCTTGCACCAATGGGCACCGTCCAGTGCTTCAAGCAATTGCGATGGCAACAACATCGCGCCACCGTGCACATCACCTTCAGGGGGCAGCGACAGGGCGAAGTCAGGTTCTTTCAGGGTTTCAAACAGGTCCAGACACACATGGCCGTGGCCCAATTGGTGGCTGGTCAACGCGGCCGCGAGCAGCACCAACGGATCATCGTCAGGGGCGAGTTCGTGGAGGAAGGCGACGAAGGCCTTGTCCAGCGCGCGCAACCAGCCGCGTTCAACCCAGCGCGTCAGTAACAGCAGCAGGTCATCGGCACGGCTCAATGGCTCGAGGTCCGCCAGGCTTTCCGCCGCCAAGAGTGTCGGCAGCAAATCGGCGAAAGTGCGACTCATAACAATACTCCCTGTTCCCACGCGGGTTCGGCCTTGGGTTCTGGCTTGCCCTGGAACATTCGGTCCAGTCGCTCGATCAGTTCTTTGGGTGGACGGGCGAAGTACACGCCTTGGCTGGAAGCACGCGTGCCCCGCAAGAACAGGTACAGCGCCCCACCGACATGCCGGTCGTAATCGTAGTCGACCAGCCGCGCCTTGAGCTGTCGGTGCAAGGCCAGCAGGTACAACACGTATTGCAGGTCATAACGGTTATCGAGAATCGACTGTTCCATGGCCTGTTCGGTGTAGGCCGCGTCGTCAACGCCCAACCAGTTGGATTTGTAATCGGCTACGTAATAGCGTCCCTCGTGCTCGAAGGTGAGGTCGATAAACCCCTTGAACATGCCGTTGAGCAAGACCGGTTCGGCCGCCACTCGGGCAACGCCGTTGTGGGTGTGCTGGCGCACCAGTTCATCCAGTTTGAGCACATCGACTTTATGGCTGGCGAACCAGAACTCCATCTCGACCCGGTACTGGGTCAGATGCTCGAAAATCACCGGGGCCTGCCCACCGCCGATGTGCAGCGGGGACTTGAGCAAATGTTGCAACCAATCGCTCAGCATGGTGATCCAGCCTTCCCACCCGCGACGGTTGCAGCGCCGGGCAATCGCGTCTTCGACCGCTTGTGGATCGGCGGTAAAACCTTCGTCGCCAGCCCATTCCAGCAAGCCATGAAGAAAGGTGCCGGGGTTGGGGCCTCGGGGGAATCGATGGATATCACCGCCACCGGCCGCCACTTCTCGGGGCGCTTGCGGGTCGAGGCGTTCGTCGTCGAAGAGTTTTTGCGCTTGCGGGCTCTCCGGGGCTTCGTCACTGCCCACACTCATACTGTCGCCAATGCGCAAGGCGCTGTACGAGGCGATCCACCAGTTTTCACTGGCCTTGCGTTTCGGGACACGCAGCGCAAGCAAACTCGCCTGGTTTAGCGGCGGATGGTAAAGCTCGGCGGTGGCTGGCGGCATTTCCGCGTAAGTCAGCGCCGGACAGTCCTGCTGCAAGTCTTCCAGCCAGCGCTTCAGGCCTGCCGACTCGGCCAAGGGCGATCCACCGCCCAGCAGGTAACCCAACGCGGACAGATGCAGCACCGAACTGTTGTTATTGCCGCGTTTGAGATCGGTCACGCCGAGCCAGCACGCATGTTGCGCGCGAGTCAGGGCGACATACAGCAAACGCAGGTCCTCGGCCAGACGTTCATCGTCGGCCAGGGCAATCAACTCGGCGGTCGGCTTCAAGCTCACCTGAGCCTTGCCGTTTTCGTCGTGGTAATGCAGCGGCAGACGACTGCCGTCCACCGGTTTCGCCGAACAGATGAAAGGCAGGAACACCAATGGATATTCAAGGCCCTTGGACTTGTGAATGGTCACGACCTTGACCAGTTGCTCGTCGCTTTCCAGGCGCAGAATCTGCTCTTCGCCGGCTTGGCCGGACAACGCCAGATGCTCGGACAAATGACGGATCAGCGCCTGTTCGCCATCGAGTTCGGCCGCTGCCTGCTGCAGCAATTCGGACAGGTGCAGCAGGTTAGTCAGTACGCGTTCGCCATCGCTGCGCGCGATCAATGTTTGTGGGAGCTGAAAGTCATGCAGCAAACGTCGCAGCATCGGCAGCACGCCCTGTTTGCGCCAGAGCTCGCGATAGCCACGAAATTGCATGACCCGTGCTTCCCAGGCGAGTTCGTCCTGATTCAGTCGCTCCAGTTCAGCCAGCGACAGATTAAGCGTGATGCAGGCCAACGCCGCTCGCAGCGGTCGCTCGACGTCGGGCTCGGAACAAGCCTTGAGCCAGGTCAGCACGTCGTGAGCTTCTTGTGCAGCGAACACCGAGTCCTTGTCCGACAGATAGACGCTGCGCACACCTCGGGCCGACAGTTCGCCGCGCACCGCTTGAGCTTCTTTACCATCGCGGACAAGGATCGCAATATCCGCCGGCAGCAGGCCTCTGAAATCCTTTCCGTCCGCGATGAACCCCGCCCGCCCTTGTTGCCCACCATTGAGCAATGCCGTGATTTCACTGGCGCAGGCAGCGGCCAATTGTTGCCGGTACACCGCGCCGGACAGGGGCTGCTCTGCAGACAAATGCCAGATGTTCAGGGACGGGACCACTTGGCCCTCTACGTGCAGAACCTCTTTACGTCCTTGGGATTCCACGGGCAGAAACGGCACCGGGTTGACGCCATTCTTTTCCCGAAACAGAAACGCGCCGCGCCCCAGGTCACGAGACTCGGCGCGTTCAAATACATGGTTAACCGCATTGACCATGCCATGGCTGGAGCGGAAGTTGGTGCCCAGTGTATGCAGTCGACCGGTCGTGGCCTGACGGGCGCGCAGGTAGGTGTAAATGTCGGCACCACGGAATGCGTAGATCGCCTGCTTCGGGTCGCCGATCAGGAACAGGCCGCATTCGGGATTGTTGTCTTCGATGCGATAGATGCTTTCGAAGATCCGGTATTGCACCGGATCGGTGTCCTGAAATTCATCGATCAACGCGACCGGGAACTGCTCCCGAATCAAAGTGGCCAGACGCTCGCCGCCCTCGGACTGCAAAGCGGCATCCAGGCGCAGCAGCATGTCATCGAAGCCCATCTCGGCGCGGCGACGCTTTTCTTCCTCGAACCGCCTTCCCACCCAGTGGGCGGCGTGTTGCAGAACTGCGGCGTCGGGGGTTGGCAGACCGTCGAGGCTGGCCTTGAGGGCGGGCATCGCGTCCAATCCAGGGTGACGGGGTACTTCGCCCTTCCAGGCTTCGGCCATGCCATCCGGCGTCAGACGTGTGAAACCGGTGCCGATGTCCAGTTGTTCAAGCGCTTCATCTTCGGCCCAGGCTTTGATTTTTTCGAACCAAGGCTCGAAGTAGCGCGCCTGCATCTTTCGACCGTCGACGCTTTTGCTCGCAACCCCCTGGTGACAGATCACCAGCAGCTCGTCCGCCCATTGGCGCCAAGGCATCTTGAGTTCGAGCAACGCGCTTCGTCGCTCCTGCAAACATTCGCTGATCAGTTCGGCCGGCTCTTTTCCTTCGACACTGTCGCGTTCACTGGCGAACAAACCGCGCACACGTGGCAGCAGCGCTGCCGGTCCGCCCCAATTGCTGCGGACCCAGTTCAGTGCATCGCCTTGCATCGGGTAACAAAACAACCGCCAGTAGTCACGCAGGACTTCGCCCAGCAAATCGCTGTGATCGGTTTCCAGAGTCTGGGTAAACAGGCTGCCGCTGTCGAACGCATGTTCGCGCAGCATGCGCTGACACCAACTGTGGATGGTCGAGACGGCCGCCTCATCCATCCATTGCGCGGCGATGTCCAGCCGGTTTGCGCACCCGGACCACTGTTCGGGCAGGTACTGATCACGCAGTTCGGCAATGAGGCCATCCGGTGCCGGGGTCTCATCACGGAAGAACCGCGCAGCCTCCGCCAGACGTGTACGGATACGTTCACGCAGCTCTTTGGTGGCAGCATCGGTGAAGGTCACGACGAGGATTTGCGGCGGCAACAGTTCACGCCCGAAACCACTCTCGTCACTGCCGTGACCCAGGACGAGTCGCAGATAAAGCGCTGAGATGGTGAAGGTCTTGCCGGTCCCGGCGCTGGCTTCGATCAGTTGGCTGCCGCGCAGTGGGAAGGCCAGTGCCAGAGGTGTTTTGGTGGTCATGAACGAGCCCCCTCGCTGGTCAGTGAACGCCACGGGGCTTCAAGCATTGGCTTGTACAAGGCGTTGCACCAGTCAGGGAACGTTTCGTCGGTAACCAGCGCGTCGAAGTCAGCAAACTGTCGAGTGAGTGCAGGGCTTTCTCGCCGCTCTCCGTCAGTGGTCTGGCCATCGCCTTCATAGGCTTTGCGGGCAGCGGCTTCGGCTTTCAGCGGATCGGTCTGGCCCAGCCAGGCGAAGGCAGTTTTTACTGCAACCGGCAGGGGTTGACGCATGCCCGCCTGCCAGGCTTCCAGAAGTTGGCCCAGCGTTTTTAGTGCGGCGCCCTTCTCCAGCGGATCCAGCAGCAGGCTATCGTCGCTGGCCACCAGCGCGGTGGTCATCGGGATGCCGCTGGCGCAGGCAACCAGATGGTTGACCCAGGGCCGCGTCAACCGGTGCCATTTGCGGTTTTTGATTGAGCCGATGCTGTTGGGAATGGTGGTGACCGACAGCAAGCCGCCGTCTGCACGCTGGTGCAGACCACTGAGCCAACCTTCGAGGCGCAGCCCTTCCAGCTCAAGATTCACTGGCAAGGCGCTGGTCAGTGGCGTCGGCCATAACGCCAGGAGCTGTTGATAACGCTGCAGCAGATCCGGAAGTGGTTCGATCAATTCACGCTGAAGGCATTCGCCGAATCCGGCCATGGGCAGCAGCCCACTGTTTTGCAGACGTTTGGCCTGGTCTTCCAGTGCCTGATCGGCGTGATCGATCTGTCCCAACGCTGCTGCAAGCAAACTGTCGCTGAGGCTATAGCGTTGCAGCGCATCGAGGACAAAGGGTTCTTCATCGGCCAGGGGTACTTCAGCCGCTTCGAAGAACACCTTGAGTCGCTGGCTGAAAAAATGTCGCACGGGATTGCGCAGGAAGTCCTGCAGTTGACCGAGGCTCAGCGGCTCCTCTTGTACATAAGCTTCAAGCACTTCGCCTTCAGCCACCTGATGGGTGATTTGATGAAGTACCTGCCATTCATTGGCGTAGCTGAACAGCGCGTCACCCTCATGGAAGTAACGAGCGCTGAAAGGCTGCAATGGGTGTTCCTGAGTCATGGCCTCCAGCAGATCCTTGTCCTCATCCTGCAGTTGCCAGCCGCTGGCGAGATGGTCACGCAATTGGCCAATCAACACGGAGGCCGGGCGTTCGCTGTTATCCCGGATGCTTCGGCCCACCCAGCTGATGTAGAGCTGATCACGTGCCGACAACAGCGCTTCCAACAGGAGATAACGGTCATCTTCACGACGGGAGCGATCGCCAGGGCGGTAGTCACTGCCCATGAGATCGAAATCCAGTGGCGGTTGCGCACGAGGGTAGTCGCCATCGTTCATGCCCAGCAAGCAGACCCGTTTGAACGGGATCGCCCGCATGGGCATCAAGGTGCAGAAGTTGACGGCACCGGCCAGAAAGCGCTGGGACAGTCGACCCTGATCGAGTCCGGCCAGCCACGCTTCCCGAACCACGGTCAGCGGCAAATCGTCGTGCAAACCTACGGACTCACAGGTATCGAGCCAGGTTTCGCGCAACTCTTCGAGTTGGGCCAGCAAGTAGTCGTCGTGCTCATTGCTGGCCAGGAAGAACAGCTGCACCAACGCTTGCAAGCGCACGCCCCATTGCTTGGGCGGTGCAGGTTGAGTCAGTTCCTGGTGCGCGATCTCCAATGCATCCAACAGGGCTACCAAAGGTCCGATGAGCGCGGCATCCAGACCGCCAATTTCGTCGTAAGGCTCAATGCCTTCACATGCAATGGCACTGCCCACGGCATATCCCAGCAGCATCCGGCGCAGGCCGAATCGCCAACTGTTTTGCTCCAGCGCCTCAGGCAATCCCAGACCCGCACGTTGCTCGGCATTCATTCCCCAGCGGATGCCCGCACCTTCGATCCAGCGGTGCAGCGTCGGCAGATCACGCTCCTCGACGCCAAAGCGGGCACGTAACGCCGGAACGTCCAATAGGTCGAGGATCTCGCTGACGGGGAAACGACTGTCGGGAAGTTTGAGCAGGTGTTCGACCGCAATCAGCAGGGGATCGCGACCACGCTGGCCCTGATCCGCGAGCGTGAAGGGAATGAAACGCGGGTCCTGGCGTTCAAGCTGACCGAATACGGCGCGAATATGCGGTGCGTAACTGTCGATGTCCGGGACCATCACAATGATGTCGCGAGGTCTTAGATCGGGATCAGCGCTGAAGCGTGCGAGCAACTGATCATGAAGGATCTCGACTTCACGCTGGGCACTGTGGGCGATGTGAAAACGGATCGACTCGTCTTGCTCAAGATCGACGGCTGGCCAGCATTCTCGTGTTTCGCTCAGTGGGCGTAATTCGAGAATGTCGTCCTGCAATTGATTGAGCATGTTCTTTGGCTGATTGTCACTGAACAGGTCGATACGCCCGTCCCGAAATGCCGAGCTATAGCTATTGGGATCGTCATAGCTGTCGAGAAGATTGATGTAGTCCCGCCCCTGTTTGCCCCAGGCAGCCAGCAGCGGGTGAGCATGCTGGTGTAGCGTTTGCGGGTCGAGCACAACGGGCATTCCGCTCTTGCGGGCCTGGCGTTTGTATTGATGCCGTAATAGGTCTTTATCGGCGACGATGTCAGCCCAATGGTAGCGACACGGATTGTGCACACACAGCAGAACCTGACTGAAACGGGCCAGTCCGGCGAGTGCTTCAAGGGCTTGAGCTGGGAGAGAAGAAATCCCGAAAACGATCACCCGGGAGGGTAAACCGATGGGAGCGACGTCGAGGCTGTTGATGCGTTCGATAAACCGTTGATGAACACCGGCACGGCTTTGCGCCATGCCTTCCTCACCCACATCCAGCAACAGCGCTCGCCATAACTCGGCCTGCCAGCAGTTGGCCGGGGCCAGTGGCTTGGCTTCGCCTCTGCCGTTACGCAATTGGTGACGACCTTCTGCCCAGTCTTCGAGCCAGTCGGCGCGGTACACCTGGTATTGATCGAACAAGTCTGCGAGTCGCTCAGCTAACTGGTAGCGCTTACGCGAATCGGTGTCGTGGGTCAGGAAGCGCTGCAGTGGTTCAAAATGCGGTTGGTTGATCAGTTGCGGGAGAAGGCGCATCAGACGCCAGGTCAGGGGCGCTTTATCGAGCAAGGATTTGACCGGGATTTCATCCCGTCCAAGGACCATGCGATAAAGCTGCCACATGAAACTACCGGGTAACTGCACATCGATGGCGGCGGCGATACCGCAGCCGCCCATGTCATCCTCTTCCGGATCTTCAGCCAGTGCCAACTTCAGCCACTGCGCGATGCCATTGCTTTGTACCAGGGCAATTTCATTTTCCAGGGGAGCCAGCGGATAACGCCGCATTACGCTGATCACCAGGCTGCGCAGTTCATTCAGACTGTTGCTTTGAACCACCATAAAAGCAGCGTTGAGGGACGTGGCGTCCGGCATAAAGGCTTCCTTGGGAAAATACAAACGCTAGGGCCGAACCTTAACATTGTCGGGAGACTGTGACAGCCGGGAGCTGTCCGGTAATGCTGTACGAACTTTCCTGCGGGCAAAACAAAACCCCTACCTGCATACGCAGATAGGGGTTTCGGAATTTAATCTTGACGATGACCTACTCTCACATGGGGAAACCCCACACTACCATCGGCGATGCATCGTTTCACTGCTGAGTTCGGG
>Ga0302169_10000008_pt1 | contig 68967 bp, 61 predicted proteins | sample I_Fen_N1_3_FD_193493 | JGI IMG/M metagenome (GOLD analysis project Ga0302169, IMG submission 193493) | Peat permafrost microbial communities from Stordalen Mire near Abisko, Sweden - I_Fen_N1_3 | ecosystem: Environmental > Terrestrial > Soil > Wetlands > Permafrost | place: Sweden: Abisko...
CGTGTCAGGCCGTCATCGCTGGCAAGCCAGGCTCCTACAGTTTGAGCTGGGTACATCGGATGGAGATTGGTCGGCTGTGAGGCCGCTATCGCTGGCAAGCCAGGCTCCTACAGTTTGAGCTGGGTGCATCGGATGGAGAATGGTCGGCTGTCAGGCCGTCATCGCTGGCAAGCCAGGCTCCTACAGTTTGATCTGGGTGCATCTGATGGAGAATGGTTGGCTGTCAGGCCGTCATCGCTGGCAAGCCAGGCTCCTACAGTTTGGTCTGGGTGCATCTGATGGAGAATGGTCGGCTGTCAGGCCGTCATCGCTGGCAAGCCAGGCTCCTACAGTTTGAGCTGGGTACATCGGATGGAGAATGGTCGGCTGTCAGGCCGTCATCGCTGGCAAGCCAGGCTCCTACAGTTTGGTCTGGGTGCATCTGATGGAGAATGGTCGGCTGTGAGGCCGCTATCGCTGGCAAGCCAGACTCCTACAGTTTGATCTGGGTGCATCGGATGGAGAATGGTCGGCTGTCAGGCCGTCATCGCTGGCAAGCCAGGCTCCTACAGTTTGAGCTGGGTACATCGGATGGAGATTGGTCGGCTGTGAGGCCGCTATCGCTGGCAAGCCAGGCTCCTACAGTTTGATCTGGGTGCATCTGATGGAGAATGGTCGGCTGACAGGCCGCTATCGCTGGCAAGCCAGGCTCCTACAGTTTGATCTGGGTACATCTGATGGAGAATGGTCGGCTGTGAGGCCGCTATCGCTGGCAAGCCAGGCTCCTACAGTTTGGTCTGGGTGCATCTGATGGAGAATGGTCGGTTGTCAGGCCGTCATCGCGAGCAGGCTCACTCCTACAGTTTGAATCGGCGTACACCCGTCGCTCCTCACCACTCAACAGGCCGAGCGTTAGCTCGCCTGCAGCTTTTGATTCACCCGCCCCCTCGGTAGGCTGAGTGGAGGTGTTCATCCGGGGAGTGGCGCGCAGCGCCGTTCGACGCAGTCGAACACGCTGCATGTAGGTCGAAGCGAAGCCGACCGGAGGGCAGTGTCCCCGGATGGATACCGGAGCGAAGGAACGCCGAGCCCTAGCGAGGGGCCGGACGCTCGGGGCGAGACCTTTTGGCTCCTTTTGGGGCGTTTGCCAAAAGGGACTCGCTGTAAGAGCGAAACCATAAGTGGCCGTTACCCCAGGAATGGATATGTACACCGAGAAAGAGAAAGGTCGGCCCGAAGGCCGCCTCGGTTTACTCACTCTCAGGATCAACCTTGGATTGGGTCAGGTACCGGTCAAGCGTCGCATTAGCATCCGGCGAGTTATCCCCCGCCACCTGCCACAAATGCCGCTCAATCCCCTGCGCCAGCAAATGCCCGACGGCCGCCTCGATCGCCGACAACACACACAACTGCGCCGGCTCGTTCGTGGTGTAACCGACCTCCGCCTCCAGCAACTTCTTGAACTCGATAAACTTGAACACCCCGGCACTGCGGCTCACCGAGTAAATCGTCTTGCTGGTCATTACGTTAGCCAACACCTGCCCGCTGCGCACATCCACCGCCCGCAAATTGACCGTGACCTGATCCACCCGATACTCCCGGGAAATATCGATCCCCAGATAACGCGCCCCTTCCCCACCACTGCGCACGTTGGTGTCATAAGCAATGATCCCGCCTTCAAGCATCATGTTCGCCGCTTGCAACGGAGGCAGTTCACCCTGGATATTCACCGGCGTATTAGCCTTTTTCTGCGAAGCGCGAATGATCTTGCGCTCAGTCAGCAGGTTCTGCAGCCCTTCGCGTTCCAGCACCACAAACCAGCCGCTGGACTGCAACGCATCCATCAACATGCTCGCCGCGCCCTGGGTCACGCTGGTCGAAAACGAACTGGCCGGGGTCGGCTTGTATTGCCCGGTCTGGTCGCGGAAACCGTACACCACCGCCATCAATCGGCCCTTGGGTCGTGGCATGGCCAGCAAGTCGTAATAGGTCGACGCCCGTGGCGTCAGGGTCGGGGTCTTGGTGTCCTGCTCGGCCGACATCGGCTCGCGCAAACCGCACCCTTGTAAGGTCGCCAACATCAGCCCTAGCGCAATTATTTTTTTCATGTCCCTAACTCCCCATCGACCCAAAGCCCTTTAAGGGGCCAGGCCATTCACCTGGATTTCCGACACTTCGCCGGTCGATCGGTCCGTCACTTCAATGGTCAGAGCACCGGAATCGTCGACAACGTTGACAATAAAAGCGTCGGTAGAAAGGCTCCCCGAATTACCGGAGGAAATGTTGTCCAGCACTTGCCCCAGCAAGCGTGATTGCAGCTGACTGGTGAATCGCTCCAGGGCCGAGGTACCGGGGACGGCCGTGCGGTTTTTCAGGTCCGGATCGTCGTAGTTGTTCTGCGCCTGGGCGTTGTTGAGCAGCCAGGTGCCGTTCAACGGGTTGCCGCCGAACGAAGGGTTGACGGGCGTGTACACCAGCTCAGTGGCCTGGACCAGGCTGGCGCTGCCAAACCCGAGCAGTAAAATGCCGGTGCACTGCAAGAACGTTTTCGTTTTCATAATTCGTCCCTCTCCAGGTCCGTAGTGTCTTGCAACAAGGCCTCCAGCTTCTGCTGGGCAATCTGAGCGCGAACCACGTCGGCCGCCTGGTAGGCGTCGTCCTGGAGGTCCACGGTGTTCGGCGGCAAGAAACGCCGATAAACCAGTCGCTGCCGATATTCCACGGTCACCAGGCTGCCCCAGCGAGCCGAAGGTCGTTCGCGCACCACCAGGTTGAAATCCATCGGGCTGGTAGCGCGCAGACGTTCACTGAACGAGTAGTAAAAGTCGTGGCCGATGTGCGAGATCGTGTCATCGACAATGAAGCCGAGCATTTCCTCGTCTTCGCCGGCGCTGGCGAAGGACGCCACGCACATGAGGATCAGGGCCGCGAGCCAGTGTCTGTTCATGGCGATAACGCCTGAGGCAGTGCGGACTGGGCTTTCGGCGGGCCAGACGTGCCGTCGAGGAAGGCCTTCTCGGCCACGAACTGCCAGTCTTTGTAGCTGGCCATGCCGGCGAAATCCGACCACTGGCTGGGAAAGTCTGTCTGCTTGAGCGGCGTGTCCGTCGAGGGGCTGCTGATGCCGGTGATGCGCCCGTCGAAACCGAGCATCAATGTCCATTCCCCGCCGCCAATCGGATCCGGATACAACTGGCGCAGATGATGTTTGGGCGATGGAAAACGCTCGTCCTGCAGCAGGTCTGCCAGCTCTTTGGGGTACTGGGCCAGGCCTGGCGAACTGCGGTAGTAGCTGCGCAGGGCCTGGGCGTATTGGGTGCCGACCCACAGCAACTGACGCTCCCGATCGCGGCGCGAGGCGGTTGCCCACAACTCGCCGGCACTGGCCAGGCCCATGCCCATCACCATGATCAGAAACAGCACGCCCAGGTAGGTGAAACCCGCCTCGTCGGCCGGTTTACCACTCGGAATAAAGGCTGCCATCACGCGCCCTCCCTGTGGCTCCACTTTTGATATCGGCCACCCCGCCCGCCACGCCATCCGGCGGTGCAACCAGCACCCAGGTGTCTTTGCGCTCGGCAATCGGGTCCATCGGCGCGTTGCGCAGGTAACGCTGTTCGACCAGTTGATCGAGGGAATCGGGGTAGCGCCCCGTGTCGCCGTAGTAGTGATCCAGTGCTTCGCGCATGGCCGACAGGCTCTGGCGCAGCGTGGTTTCCTTCGACGTTTCGAGGCTGTTGAAATAGCGCGGCAAGGCGATGGTCATCAGCGTCGCGATGATTGCCATGACCACCATCAATTCCAACAGGGTAAAGCCCTTTTGCCGACGCATATGCTCACCACTCCCGGTAGGCGATGCCGTTGAGCCCCTTGCCCCGGGCCTTGGAGTAAACGTCAAAGACGTCCTCCCCATCCCGCGGGTTTTCAGCCGAGCTGTCATAAGAGCGCAAGCCCCAGCCACCTTCGTCGTCACGCTTGACCGTCGTCAGCGGGTCATGGGGCACGCGACGCAAAAAGTAGAACTTGGCGCCCTTGGCGCTGCGCACATCGCGTACGCCTTCCACCAAGACTTTAAGATTGGGTGGATAGCCGCTGCTGTTCAGCGACTTCTCGATATAGCCGGCGTCAAAGGCGCGCTTGTAGGCGTCGATGGCGTCGCGAATCTGGTACAGCGCGGTGCGCAGGTCCTGCTCTTTGCCCCGGCGCACCACGGTCTCGGTCAGCGGTGCGGCCATACTGGCCAGCAGGCCGATCAGGGCCAGCGTCACGACGACTTCGATCAAGGTAAAACCGCGTTGCGAGGCGTTCATGATCAAGGCTTCTCAACAGTGACTTGAGGAGTGGCGGAAGCCACCGGCCGGCCGACGGTCACTTCGGTGGTCACGCCAGGCACCGAGCGGTCGATGTGCTCATTCTGAATCTGTGGCTCCATCCGGCGATCCGGCGCCTGGATGTGCATGCTGGTTTCAGTGCCGGTCGGGAATTCCATGTCCGACGGACTCTGGTACGGCAGGTTGCGCACGATCCGTGGGGTGATCGACAGCACCAGCTCGGATTTGCCGACGGTGTCCTTGTTGCTGCCGAACAAACGGCCAAGGCCTGGAATGTCGCCCAGCCCCGGGATCTTGTTGCCCGTGGCGCCATGGTCGTTACGCACCAGGCCGGCGAGGATCTGCGTTTCGCCGTCATGCAGACGCAGGGTGGTCTGGGCGTTGCGGGTGTCGACCTGAACCGGAATCGTGCCCTGGCGGGTCGGTTCCAGCGGTGTGGCGTTACTGACTTCGAGGGCGATTTTGATCGCTACTTCATTATTCAAGTGCACGATCGGCTGCACTTCCAGCTTCAGACCGACATCGAGGTAAGTGACGCTTTCGGTGATCACCGGCCCTTGGGTCGACGGCACCGAGGTCGCACTGATGATCGGCACGCGCTGACCAATGTGGATGCGCGCCTGCTCACGGTTGCTGACGCGAATCACCGGGCTGGCCAGGGTGTTGATGTCGTTGTCCTGGGCGTTGATCTTGGCTTGCGGCGATGGCGAGATGGAGATCCGGCTGGAGTTGATGCCTTTGAGTTGATCGAGGATCGTCACCGGCGAACCGTCAGTGTTGATCACGCCGAAGGTGTTTGGCCATTGCAGGCCAAGGTCGAGAATCCGTTGACGGGCAACTTCCATCACTTCCACTTCCAGCACCACTTCCGGGTTGGACTGGTCTTGCGATTGCAGGAGCTTTTCGGCCATGCGCACGGCGTCTTCGGTGTCACGCATGGTCAGGGTGTTGAGGCGCTCATCGACGAACACATCGCGGGTCTTGAGCATGGTCTTGATCATGTTCAGCGCGGTGTTCGCATCGATACTGGTCAAGTAAAACGTGCGCATGACCAGCTCTTGGTAATCCTTGAGCTTCTGTGGCGAGTCCGGGTAGATCAGCAAGGTGTTTTCGTTCACCACTTTCTGGTGCAACTGGTTCTGTTGCAGCAACAGTTCCACGGCGTCCTCGATGCGCACATCGCGCACGAAGATCGTGGCTTTCATGTCCGGGCGCAGGTCCTTGTCGAAGATGAAGTTCAGACCCGCCACCTGGGACAACACTTCGAAAATGGTTTTCAGGTTGGCGTCGCGAAATTCCAGGGTTACCGGACGGTCCAGGCGAGTACGCAGTTGTGGATACGGCACCACGTTGCGGCTCTGTACCAGGCGAATGTTGCCTTGCAGTTCCAGGGCACCTTCATTCTTGGGGTCGAGTTCGAGGATCTGTTTGACCTGGCGTTCGGAGCCGTAGATGTCGCCGCGACGCAGGTCGCCACGGGCCAGTTCGAGTTTTTCGTCCATGCTGCGCAGGTAGTCGAGCTGGTTTAGCGCGTCCTGGGCGCGACGGTTGTGCGGTTCGATGTTCAGTACTCGGCCGTAGGCCATCCGTGCCGAGGCGAAATCACGCGTGGCGCGGGCGATGTCGCCCTGGCTTAACAAATTGGTGACCGCCAGCGCGCGTCCGCTGTTGAGGGCCAGGTGCAGTTCAGTGTCGCGAGGGTCTTCACGCAACCCTTCTTCAATACGGGCCAGGCCGGCTTCGTACTGCCCCGACTCAATCAGCTGGGAAGCTTCCTGGTTCGCGAGCTGCGCCGAACTGCACGCGGCCAGCGCTGCAGCGATGCAGACACTCAACAGCAAACGGGATGTGTTCATTGCGCGCTCCCCACAGACAAGGTCTGGGACAAATGCAGAGGCAAGTAGACAAAACTGAGTTCCACATCGGAAATCCGCTCGATCCGCCAGGTTTCGTCGATCACATCCCCTTTGCGTACGACGTATATTTTTTCGCCGTTCTGCAAAAACACTTGCAGGTCGGAACGGTCATTGAGCTTGCCAATGAACTGGAAAGGCATCGGCGGTACGCTAGGGGCTTGTACCACCGGGGTCTGGTTGACGGGTTGTTCGGTGACGCTGGCCAGGGTCGGCGCGACCCTCCAGCTGCGGGCGGTGAACAGGTCGCCGGAAGGGCTGAGGTCCTTGATCACCGCCGGTTTGCCATTGGCGGCTGCGGCTGGCAGCGTGCCGGTTTTGCTTTTGACCGGGGTGGTCGCGGCGGCGACGGACTCGTCACCCTCATCGGTTTTCTGGAAGTATTGAGGTCCCCAGGCCAGTCCCGCGGCCACGCTGAAGAACGCCATCCAACTCATTACGCGCTTGGTATTCATCATGACCTCGACAGGTAAAGGGTCATGCGGATCCGCCCGGTCAGGTCGGTGTCGGCGATCTTCTTGCGCTGGAACTCCACGTCTTCCACCACCACTGCCGGTAACTGGCCGAGCAAAGCGTGCAGGAAGCGCCGCAGTTGCGGATAGCTACCGCGCACCGGCAGCAGAATCTGGTAGCGGGCCAGGTGCGTCTTGGGGTCGATGCCCAGTGAATATTCACCGCGCGACAGGGTGATGTGTTCCTGGCTGGCCAGCGCATAGATCTTGTCGATGGCCACGGTGGCCTGCGGCTGCGACGGCAGTTTGCTGCGGAAATCGTCGAGTTGGCGCTGCGGCACCACCGGGGCGGCGACGCTGCCGTCTTCAACCTTGGCCAGGTACTCGCCGGCTTCACGGGTCTGCTGGCTCAGCTGTTGCAGTGCCTGCCAGTCCGGCATCAAGCCGCCCAGGCCATACACCAGCGCTACCAACAGCAGCGCCATGCCAACCAGGCCAGGAATGCCCAGGCCTTGCAGGTATTCGTGGACGATCAATTTAGGGATTCGCATCGCCGATCTCCCAGCTGGCCGACAGGTTGAATTGCACCGGGTGTTCCGGCACGTTGGCGACGATTTCGTGGCTGAGCAACGACACGTCGGACAGCTCGTCGCTGGCTTCCAGGCGCTGGTGGAATTCGAGCATGGCTTCCAGGTCCCGCGCCTCGGCGCTGATGCGCACCTGACCTTTGCGCGCATCCGGGGTCAGGGTCAGCAACGCGACGTTGTCGCGCGGCATGGCTTCGAGCATGGCGAACAGGCGTTCCCAAGGCCGGCGCAGCTGCTGGGAGACTTTGCGCATTTCAGCCAGGTTCTGTGCTTGCTCGCGGGTTTCGGCCGGGGTCAGGGAGACCTTGCTGCCGTTGTCGCCGGTGAGTGCACGCTGGGCATGTTGCAGATGTCCTTGCTGTTGCGACGCCTCCTCGTCCAGGTGCTGCTGGACGAAGAAACACACCAGCGCCAGCGTCACGCCACCGGCCAGCAAGCTCCAGCCCAATGGGCCGGAACGGCGACGCGGCTGGAAGTCGAGCATCAGCGGGCGCATGTCAGGCCACCGCCCGAGACATGACGTACAAACTGTCGCGTACGGCTGTCTGGTCTTCTTCAAGGGTGCGCAGGTGCACGCCCGGCACGTCAGGATGCGAGTCGATGCGCGCCGGTGCGTGCAGGTAGACACTGAGCGGCCGTTCGCTGGTGGAGGCCTGCAATTGGCTTTCACGACCGATCAGCGCGGTCAATGCGGCATCGCTGTCACTGCTGCCCACCGAACGCACTGCCGTCCAACGCCCTTCGCGTGCCAGCAGCAACACGCTGCGCACCGGCTCGGCGACGACGAACAGAAAGTCACCGCCCTCAAAGCTCTTGTCGAAGTGGTTGAACGCGGCCATCAGGTACGGCTGCACCGAACGCAGGCGCATGCCACGACCGCTGACCAGGCTGCGCAGGCGCGTCAGCAAGTCTTGCGGCAGTGCAGTGGCGATCCGGTCGTAACCTGCCGGCTCGGCCGACAGCACCATGCTCCAGGGTTGCGTTGGTACGCCAAAAAGGTCTTCGAAGCACAGTTGGGCGAAGCCGAGCAGTTCGTCGGGGCTGCTGATTTCTTCGCTCCAGGGCACCAGGCAGAAACGGCTGAAGTGCCCGGAGATCACCACACACAGCTCCGCACCGGCCTGCGCGTGTTCGCCGAGTAAACGGTCGAGGGTTTCGAGGGCGACGGCCCAGGCATGGAAGCCTTCGTCGATGAAGCCGACGCTGCCCAGCCACAGGGTGTCGCTGCCCTTGCGCTGGCCGAGGCCGACACCGCTGGCGCCGAGCACGGCGATGTACCGATCACGAGACAAAAGTGACACGATTGATCTCCTCGAGCGTGGTACGCCCCTGTTGCACCAGTTCCAGGGCCGACTCGCGCAACAGACGCAAGCCACGTTTGCAGGCGTGGGCCTTGATTTTCGAAATGGGTTGGCGCTCGACAATCATTTGCCGCAGCTCGTCGTCCAGGTGCAGCAGCTCGGCGATCGCACTGCGCCCGCGATACCCGGTGCCCCGGCAGTGGCCGCAGCCCTTGCCATGTACAAACTGGTAGTGGCCGACGTCTTTTGGATCGAGACCCGAGGCGAGCAATTCGTCGTCGGTGGGGGTGACCGGCGCGCTGCAACTGGCGCAGACCAGGCGGATCAGCCGCTGCGCCAGCACCGCGTTGAGGGCCGACACCAGGCTGTAGGGGTCGATTTCCATTTGGGTGAAGCGGCCGATCACGTCGAACACGTTGTTGGCGTGGATAGTGGTGAAGACCAGGTGACCGGTGAGTGCCGATTGCACGGCGATTTGCGCGGTGTCCGGGTCGCGGATTTCACCGACCATGATCTTGTCCGGGTCATGGCGCAGGATCGAGCGCAGGCCACGGGCGAAGGTCAGGCCTTTCTTTTCATTGACCGGGATTTGCAACACGCCCGGCAGTTGATATTCCACCGGGTCTTCGATGGTGATGATCTTGTCCACGCCGTGGTTGATCTCGGTGATCATCGCGTACAGCGTGGTAGTTTTGCCGCTACCGGTCGGACCGGTCACCAGCACCATGCCGTAGGGTTCGGCGGCCAGGCGCCGCAGTTGACGCAAGGTTTCTTCTTCGAAGCCCAGCGCCTGCAATTGCACGCCGCTGACCTTGTCGGCCAGGTCTTGTTTGTCGAGGACCCGCAGCACCGCGTCTTCGCCGAAAATGCTCGGCATGATCGACACCCGAAAGTCGATCTGCCGGCCGCTGATGCCGATCTTGAAGCGACCGTCCTGGGGCACGCGTTTTTCGCCGATGTCCAGCTCGGCCATGACCTTGACCCGCGAGATCACCTGCTCGGCGAACTCGCTGCCCTGGATTTTACTGATGTTGTTGAGCACGCCATCGATACGGTACTTGATCACCAGACCGCTGCCGGTGGTGCCCAGGTGGATGTCGCTGGCGTGCATTTTCAAAGCGTCGTAGAGGGTCGAGTTGACCAGTTTGACGACGACGCTGGCGTCTTCACTGATGCTGGTCAGGGACAGGCTTTGCAGCGTGTCGATTTCGATGCCCCCCTCGGACTGGGCATTGAGCGACTCCACCGCGTGGAAGCTTTCTTCGTGACGGGCCAGGTAGGCTTTCAGGTCGTCGGCATGCACCAGGTACAACGGCGCGCCGTGCAGGCAGTCGTCGATCCAGGCCAGGCGCGAGGTATCGAAGGGGTCGGCAAACACGCCGATGACCTCGTCTTCGTGACGCAGCAGGATGAATTCGCGCTTGAGGCATTGGGCCAGGGTGACCCGGTCAAACACCGGGATGGCCTTGAACAGGCTGTCGGTGTCGAGCACCGGATAGTGCAGGGTGGTGCCGAGGCACTGGATGAAGGGCATTGGGGCCAGTTCGCACAACACCCCGAGGGCTTCCAGTACCCGTTCGCCGGAACTGGTGGCCCGAGCCCGAGCCTGGGCTAATTGCTCACTGGAAAAACGAGACGGTACACAGTCCAACAACGCCGGTTCGACGGCAAGGGATAGACGGTCCATGGCATGCTCTCCAACGCCCGGGGCTTTGAGCCCTGTCGGCGCGGCGAGTCATCGCGGCGGTTGCCGGAACGTCTTGTCGCGCCAATTACTCCCCGGTGAGCAGTTGTTCGTCGTTTGGCGCCATGGAGGCCGATGTTCGTCGGCGATCTGCAAGCACCCAACTACCGTCGTACAACTGCAGCGGGAAACTCTCGGTCCTGCTCTGGCGTCGTTCGACGAATCCTTCGGAGGTGCTCACGCCCGTTTTGGGTTCGCGCTTCATCCCTAAAAGGTCACAGATTGCTCGGGCCAATTCCGCCAAAGGAAACGGTTTGAACAGGATATGGCTGACTCCCAGTTGCCGGGCCCGCTCACAGACTTCAGCGGTTGGGTGCCCGGTAATCAGCACAAAATGGCAATTCCTGTTCTGGCGGACAGCATCGAGCACCTCAAAGCCTTCCATGTCGGGCAAGCGGTAATCGAACACCATCACGTCGGGTGCAAATCTTTCGGCTTCGCCGATGGCCTTCGCACCGTCGTTCGCGACCAGGACTTCCAGCCCTTGCGCCGCCAGGTAATCCTGGAGGTTTTGTGCAAGTAGCTGTTCGTCTTCAACAACCAGTATTTTGTTTAACAAGGTGGACTCCTTGTAACCGCAGGTCCGATATTCGTGCCTGGGAGTACGCGCCTTAATTAGGCTAACGCACACTTCATGCCAGACTGAGAGCCGCTTTTTTGCCGACACATCTCTTTGATTTTCATGACAAAACCTTTTCGCTCGCAAATTCCGTCCCCCAAAGACGGGGAAGCGCCCGGAATTGCACTGAAGCTTTCCCCACTTTTGGGGGAGAAGCGTCAGTCATCATCAATCCGTTCGATTCGATTGGTTGATCGAAGCTGCGCCAAGACTTGCAAACGTGCTTGAGCCTGTTGCTGTCGGGCAAGGTAAGCCCTGACCATTTCAAGCCCCTGCATTTCTGAGACATCAGCCGCCTCCAAGTGGTTCTGAAGATAAATCAAATGCCAGCCCAACGGCGTACGCACCGGTTCGCTGACGGCCCCCGGCGTCAGGGCGAAGGCCGCCGCTTCGAACTCAGGCAGCATGCGCCCGCGAGGAAAATAGCCCAGGTCTCCGCCTTCGCTGGCCGAAGCATCTTCGGACCCGGTCTTGGCCACACTGGCAAAGTCTTCGCCCTGGCTGACTTTCGCGCGCATCTCTACTAAGCGTAGCCGCGCTGCTTCAACTGTGGCGGCATCGGCGCCTTGGGGCACTTTGATCAGGATGTGCCGGGCCTGGATTTCTTCGGGCCGGCCCATGTCGGCACGGTGTTCTTCGTAAAACGCCCGGACCTGTTTTTCATCCGGTGTCCCGCCCGCCTGGACCAGCTCGGCAAAGACTTGCTGGGCCGCCAGCTCACGGCGGGTGTATTCAGTGAAACTGACTGCATCGAAACCGGCGTCCTGGAGCCTTCGGGCAAACACCTCAGGGCCGCCGATGGCTTGCCGGGTCTGATCGACCTGACGTTGCACGTCGGCATCGCTGATCACCACGCCGCGCTTGAGCGCTTCCTGCCACAGCAGCTCTTTGTCGATCAAGGCGTCCAGCGCCTTCTGCCGCAGCTGCTTATACGCCTTGGGGTTACGAATATTGCCTACCGCCCGGCCTTGATCCTCGAGGAATTCGGCGAAATAGCGCTCCAGGCGAAACTCGGAAATCTCCTCGCCATTGACCCGCGCGGCAGCCGGGCCGTTATTGCAGAACGCCACCGGGACCCACAATGTCAGCAGCATCAGCGCACTATTGAGTTTCATGATTGGCCTCCGGTCAGGGCATGGCGGCAATGGGTTTATAGGGGGCAACCAGGAAGAAGCGCTGGTCGGGCAAGTCCACCGTGACAACATGGGCACCGCTCAGGCCCAGGCGTCGGCCCGGGCCAAAGCTGATCAACGGGGTCACCCCGGTCTCGAAATCGTGCAAGCCTTCGAGGGCATTGATGAGTTTCTCGCGGCTGGCGTCGCGTCCGGCCTGCTTCATGCCTTCGCTCAGCAGCAGCATCGAGCTGTAGGCGCCGACTTGCAGCACCGCGTGCTGACCGCCCAACCCCTGATTTTGGCGCAACTGCGTCAGCGCCAGGCGCCCGGCCGGCGTCCAGTCGCTGGGCACGAACGGGTAGGCCAAAAACAACCGCCGGGAAAACCCGCTGGGCATTTGCAACACGTCACCGGCCACCTGATTCGACGCGGCGAACAGGTAAGGCACCTGCCCCGCTTTTTGCAAACGCTCGCCCAGACGACTGAAACCTCTGCCACTGCCCAGGTAAAACACCGAACGCGACCCCAGCGGCAATTCGTCCTGTGCCTCGTCGTAGGTTTGCAATCGCACCTGTTGCCAAGCGTGTTCTTGCAGGTATTGGCCGAGATTCTGCGCCGCCAGTCGCTGGCTCGGCTCGTCCGGGTAGGTGATCAGCGTCGGCCCCGGCAGCACACGCAAACTGGCGGCAGCGTAGTCGGCCAGGGCGATCAGTTGTTCGCGCAGTCCTGGCAATGGTTCAAAGATTTGCCGGCTGGCCTGCGCCATACCTTGCAACGAGAGCGACCCGATCAGCGGAATCCCGGCCTGTTCCAGACGCGCTGCCAGGTCGGTGTCCAGCGCTGGCGCCAGCGGTGCGATCAGGGCGAATACCTGTTCCTGCCCGATCAGTTGCTCCAGCGCCAACTCGGCACTGGCGCGGTCCGGCCCCGGATCGAGAATGGTCAGGCGCAATTGCCGGCCATGAATACCGCCCGCTTCATTGATACGTTCCACGCTGCCCTTGAGCACCGCCGCCACGGTGGCGCCCTCGTCGGCCAGAGCCCCCTGACTGGGCAGCAACGTGCCAAGGTGCAGACTGTCGGCGGTCAAACCGGGATCTCGGTCATCGGCCACACGCTTGAGGTAGGCCGTGAGGTTGCGTTGATCCTTCATCGACAGCACGAACCGCGGCATCGCCGGATCGAGAGGGTTGTTGGCCGAATCGCGACCTTCGGCAATCGCTCGGGCCAACGCGCCCTCGGTGTAGGCCGGATAGTCGCGGCCGTTGACTTGCTCCTGGCCGTAGCGGCTGGAGAGCCGCGACCAGCTGATGTCCGGCGGGCGCACCCCGCCTTCCGGCCGGCCCTTACCGTCCGAGCCATGGCAGTTGGCGCACGGCAAACTGCTGGCCGGCAAGATCATGTCGGCGGCACCGACCCGGGCCATAACCGGTTCACCGCTCTCGGACAGTCCCTCGCGATAAAGGCGTTTGCCCGCACTTTCGCTGGGGGTGAGCGCTAGCGCGTGGGCGGTGCAATGCATGCCGCCCAGCAGTAGCAGGCCGAGGATCAGGGACGTTTTCATGGCGCGCTCAACGACCGGCCACGGGCATGGTCAGCAACTCCAAGCGCTGAGCAATGGCGGCAGCCGGTGCATCGGGACGGATTTTGCTCCAGCGCTTGTTCGCCACATCACCGACGATCAACTGAGTGGAATGCTGTTCGGGGGTCGGCACGATCTGGCCGATACGACTCAGGACAAGGTCCATTTGCGCCTTGTCGCCAGTAAGAAAAAACCAGTGGGGCCCATCGACGCCCTGTTTCAAGGTGTAAGCCTTGAGTACCGCCGGCGTATCGCGCAGCGGATCACTGGTAAGGGAGATAAAGGTGATGCCATCGGCCTTGTCGCCCAGCAACTCACGCACCTCCTTGAGCTTGCGGGTGATCAGCGGACAGGCGTCGTTGCAGTGGGTGAAAATCACGTTCAGCAGCACCACGCGGTTTTGCAGCGCGTCGCTGTAGAAGCGCAGGGTCTCGCCGTTCTGATCCTGCAACGGCGTGTCGGTGAACCAGGTTTTCGCATCGTGCGTGCCGGTCGCCGGTTGCGCGCCGGCCACCGCCGGCGCGGGTTCTTCGTGCCCTTCATGGGCAAATGCCATCGAGCTGACAATGCCAAAGCACATCGTGAAGAGGATCAGGACGAGCGCTCTCATGGCTGTTGCTCCATGGCAATGGCGGTGTGTTTGGCGTGGGCATTGCGCTGGCCGCTGATCTTCTCCACTTCACGGGTCAGCACGGCCGGGTCGGTGAAGCCGTAGTAGCGTGTCCAGTGCCGGCTGTTGCCATCGCCGACGAGGATCAGTGGCTGATGGTTCTTGAAGTCGCCACTGAACGAGCCCAGACCCTTGAGGGTTTCAGTGATCGACTGCGAACTGCCGGTCAACCAGCTCCAGCCCGGGCCGTTCTGGAAATTGCGGGCGTAGTCGTTCAAGCGTTTGGCGTCGTCGCGCTGCGGGTCGACGCTGATCGACACCAGCTGCACCTCGCCACCGACCCGCGCACCGAGTTGTTTTTGCACCTTGCCCATGATTGAGGACACCACCGGGCACACCGTGGTGCAACTGGTGTAGATGAAGCTCATGACCACGATTTTGTTGCTGATCAGGTCCTTTTCCAGGCGCACCGATTTGCCGTTCTGGTCGACCAGTGCCACGTCGGCGAACTTGACCTGCGCGCTTTCGGAAGTGGCGGGTTTGGCCGGCATGTCGTGCCCGGCGTGTTCGTCCGCCGAGTGCGCCAGGGCTTGACCGATACCGGCCGCCAGCAGGCAGAACGTCAGCAAACCACGGTGTGCGAAACGGTTCATGTCGGTGTCCTCTTCAGTTCGCAGTGCCGGGCAGAACCCGGACGCTGGCAAAGGTCTTGTCATCGAAATTCGCACCCAGCGACGCTGCACGGACGTGCAAATACCACGCGCCGTTCTGGTCCAGGGTCACCGGGGCTTCATAGATGCCATCGCCCATGTCGAGGGCCGCGACCTCCTGCGCCCGTGACGTCGGGGCGCGGAAGTAACGCACCTGAACATCCTTGACCCCGCTGCGATGGGTCTTCTGCTGGCCCTGGACGATGCGAAAGCGCACCACATAAGGACTGCCGAGGGCCGCCGTGGCCTTGTCGAGCATGAACTCGACTTTGGGTACGCCGGGGTGCTGGGCGATTGATGGGTCAGGCTCAACCAACGCGGTGAAGCAATGAATGATATTCGGTTGATTGAGCAGGAACGCCACGTCGAAACGCCCGGCCGGCGGCAATTTGATCCGCGCGCTGTACAGCCCCGGTTCGACCTCGCGCAAGCTGCGGTCGATGACCATCGCCGCCCGCGCCACTTGCCCGCGATTGGGGTAACCGGACATCGGCGCGTTCATGCCTTCGGCGTAGAAATAGGTGGTGTTGTCCACCGGGTTGACCACGAACACCGCGTTGTCGTCCCGCGACACCGCCAGGCTCGACGCCAGCGGCAGGTCACCGGCCAGCCGTGGGGCTTGCGGTCCCGCTTCGAATCCCTGGCTGATCGGCGTACGACCTTGCCCCAGCGACGACAGGTTGATCATCGTGACTTTGGCCGAGGCCAGTCCGCGCACATAGGCATAGGCCTTGGTGAACACCACTTGATAGGGCTCGGCCGACACGTCCAGTTGATGGATCAGCGAGTCGGTGGCGGCGTCGATCACCGAGGCCTGGTTCTCCAGGGTGTTGAGCACAATGCCGAAGCGACCGTCAGCGCTGAAGCCCATCGGCCCCAGGCCCTGCTTCGCCTTGATCACCCGGCGCACCGCCAGGCTGGCGCTGTCGACCACGGTCACGGTGCCGTCCTGGCCATCGGCGACGTACACCGCCTGGGACAACGGCGAGTACGCCACTGACAATGGGTGCGAGCCGGTCTTGAGTTGCTTGCTGACGGTCAGGCTCGCGATGTCGATGATGCTCAAGGTGCCGTCGTCGCGGTTGGTGACGAAGGCAAAACGGCTGTCCTTGCTGAAGGCGATTTCGTGATGCCCGGCCCCGGTGGCCAGGTGTTTGAGGGTCTTGAGGCTACGGGTGTCGATCACCGTGACGCCGGACTCTTCGGCGCTCGACGCGTTGTTGCCGACCCACAACAGACGTTCATCCGGTTGCAGGGCCACGCGCACCGGGTTGCTCCCGGCGCTCACCGACTCCAGCAATTTGAATTGCCCGCTGTCGATCACTGCCACTTCCCCAGCCGTTGGCATCGACAAAAACACCCGTTTGTTGTCCTTCTGGGTGACCCAATCCATTGGTGGCTGTTTGAGGTCGATCCGGGCCATGGTGCTGGTAATGCCGCCCACCGACACCGACGGGTCGACCACTGAAACGCTGGCATCGCGGTTCATCACCAGCAGGAAGTAACTGTTCAGGTCCAGCAGCGGCCGCGCGCCGATGCTCGATTTGAGGAATACCCCAACCCGCGATTTGCAGCTTTTCTCACGGCCCTGGGCCTGGTCGGCGGCAACGGTTTCGGGGTCGAGCCAGGCGCCGGGGTTGACCCCAGACAATGGCTGGCCGGAAGTACTGTCCTTGACCCGGAACTGCACGTCGGCAAATTCGCCTTCGCGCAGTACACCGTCTTTGGCCAAAGGCTTGACCTCAAGCGCCACCGAGACCCCGTCACGAGAGAGGTTCTGGCCACTCCAGGTGTCCGGCAGGGCGATTTCGCTGAGCATGCTCGGCGGCACGGTGCGCCACACGCCAAGGCTGATCAGCGCAACGCCTATAACCAGCGCACCACTGGCGACTCTGATGGTCCTGTTCATCCCTCTCTCCCCTTCAGATCTGTGTCTGCCTTTCCCTTGTAGGAGCTGAGCTTGCTCGCGATGGCGTTATCAGCCACCCGGTCAAAACCGAGGTGCTCCTATCGCGGGCAAGCCTTGCTCCTACATCTACATCTACGGTGCCGGCGCCGGTTCGGGTTCGTTGGTCACTCGCAGCAACCCCCACAGCCCGGCGGTATTGCCGTAGCCGGCGTAATCACGGAACAAGTAGTCGCCCGGTATCGCGTTGCTGCCCCCGGCGCTCGGGTGCATGAAGCTGAAGTGCGCCGCCGGCAGGATGCTTTCGTGGGCGCCGATGTACATCGACATCGGGTTGTAGCCGAACCGCACCGAACCTACGCCCGGCGTCATCATCGGGTAGCCGCCGGTGTCGCTCTTCTCCGACTGGAACGGGTTGACCGACCAGACGTGACCGTCCAGCTGGAAGGTCGAACCGCGGCTGCCCCCGGTAGGCATCAGGATGTGGGTGCGGAACGGTTGCCCCGGTTTGGCATACAGCACCGGCGTCTGCGGATCACCCCCCACCAGCGCGTTGCTGTAGGCCATGTGCGCGTTGGGCACGTCGCCGTAACCGTTGCCGGCGGCGTGACCGAACGGCGCGTCCGGCGGCAGGCCGAAGCGGTACCACATCGGTTCGGTTTTATAGTTGATCGCCATGCTCGAGTTGTCCTGCGGATCGGTCGGCACACCCGCTTCCGAGGCAATGCCTTCCACCGGCCGGCCATTGGCCCAACGCATGTTCAGCGCTTTCTGCCAGACCATCGCAAAGTCGCGGTAGGTGGTTTGCCCTGGCGCGGTGACCGTCGCGTTGACCTTGCGCGCGTCCTCGACCCAGGTCGCGCCGATCGGCAGGATGCTCATCGCACCACCGAGGCCTTTTTGTGGCTGCTTGATCACGTCCGCCGGGGTGAAATTCAATCCGCCGAACTCCACCGCCGTGGCGTTGATGTTGTCGACACTGCGCCCCAGTTGCGTAATCGGCTTGCCTTCACGCTCCAGGTGCCCGGCGTAGTACTGATAAGTACGCGTCGGGTACGCACCGCTGTTGCCAACGCATGGCGGTACGGTCTGGATCGGGTTGGTGCCGACGTTGGTGCCGTCGGATTTAGTGATGTCGTACGCCAGCAATTGGGCGTGCAAGCCCACCGTGCTGGACGGCCGCATCAGGTTGTTGCTGAAGGTGGTCGAACCTTCGCCACCGTTGCGGTCACGCTTGACCATGCCCATCACCGAAGCGGTCTGGACCAAGTCCGGCATCACGCTCGGCAAGCGGTTTTCCAGGGTGATGTTGATGCAGTCACCGGCCGCCGCACGCAGCACCAGCGGTTCGACAGGCACACCGGGTTTGAGCTTGCCGGTGACCGGGTCGAGGTCGGACTTGCGCACGTACAGAATCGCGGTCGGGTCATGCAGCGGACCGCTTTGTCCGCCGATGGTGAAGGTCGTCCCGTCCTCGGGGTCGTTCACCGTGACCTGTGGAATGCTCACCGCACGGGAGTTGTACACCAGCGTACCGCCCGCCGGATTCAACGGCCCGCCGACATGCTGGCCAATCCCGGCCGGGTCCGCCATGGACAGGCCCAACGGATTGCCAAGGATGTCGTTGGCCAGCGCCGCGACCACTTCATAGTTGCGTTGCACGGTCGGCCGGGTGCCTATGCCGTTCGGGTTGGCGCCATACCGTGGGCAGGCGCCATCGAAGGCCACGGTGTTGCGCATGCCCGCCGGTTTCGGGTTGTTCGGCAGCGCGAACAGGTCGTTACGTTGCGCAGTGTAGTTGCGCATCACGCCCCAGATTCCGCTCCAGTAGCCTTCCAGGGACGCGTCCATCGAGTACAGGTAATCCCCGGTGGTCGCCGCCGAACTGGACAGCATCGAGACGGGCGCAATGAAGCCCATCTGCTCGGAGATCCCGATCATCTGCGACGCGCGCCATCCGGAGTTGGAGCTGTTGCCGAATCCGGAGCCGCTTTGCAGCCACTTCACGCCGTGCAGGGTCACGTTGTGCTCTTCTTCATGACCGCCGGCATGCACCCGCAGCCGCACGTTGTCACCGGTGTAGGTGCGCAGCATCGGCGTGAACGGGTCACCCGGCTCCGCGCCGCCCTTGTTGATGTGCGGCGGGAACAGCGTGGTGCCGCCGGTGGGGCCGGTGGCGGCGGTGACCAGGTTGGGCGCCAGGTTCATCGCCGGGATCGCCCGGTCGGTGCGGCTTTGCATGGCGTACGCCAGGTCGCCGCCGAGTCCGTCGGCCTGCATGCCGCGCTTGCCGTCCGGGCCGACCTTGTTCGGGTCGTACACCCGCAGGGCCAGCGGTTCGTTGCGGTAATTGACCACGAACATGCCGGGGTCATCCACCGAGATGGCTTGCGGGCACGGCCGGCTTGGGCAGCCCGGCGACAACCCACCTCGGGCTTCAACCACCTGCTCAAGCAAGGTCGCTGCTTCCTTGCGCACCGGCGGGTTGATCGCGTAGCGGAAGCTGTCGGCGGTGGCCGGGAAGGATTGCGCATCCGGCACGCCGTTCGGACCGGCGCCCACGTACACACCGGCTTCATAGGCGTGCTGGAAGTCGCTGTACTCCAGGAAGAACTCACGGAAGCTGTCGTTCTTGCCGTCGCCGTCCAGGTCACCCGTAGAAATCACCGCCTGCCACGAGGTCGGCCCGCCGTCCTGCCGCGCGCCGCTGTACAACGGCTCGCCGGTTTCAGCGTGGAACCAGGTGGAACCGGCCGGTTCTGCCAGCACGGTGGCGTACAAACCGATCTGTTGGTGCGTCGATGGGCCCAGGTGGTCGTGGGTGAAAATGGTCCCCAGGCCACGGTCGACGCCTTTGCTGTTGACCACCGGATCGACGAACCAGCGCTGCATCGCCGTGCGCGCGCCCACCCAGTCAGCCCGGCCATATTGACCAAAGAACGGATGCGACTTGGCCACCGGGCACGCCGGCGTGCCGTCACGCGGATCGGTGCCTTCGCACTGGTTGAACAGGCGAATCGCGTGGATGCGTTCTTGCACCGCACCGGGGGAAAGCACGCCGTCTTCATAGTTCCAGCCGTTGGCCGAGCCGTCGGCGGCAGTCAGGTCCCATTTCGGCAGGTGGATGTGCTGACCGATCACGTCGGTTGGCGTGCGCACCTGATAGTCGTCCATCTCGTAGATGGCCGGCACCAGGTTGGTTTGCTGGTACTGCACGCAGTCGAAGGTGTTCATGCGCATCACCAGCGGTTCTGGCGGACGCTGTTTGGTGATCACCGGCCAGGCGTCTTCCCACAGCGCCAGGATGCGCGCTTGCGGGAAGTGGTAGCCGACCTTGTTGTACACCGCGTCGAACTGGATGTTCGCCGCTTTATAGATGCGCGGACGGTCGGCGGTGAAGGTCGACGAACCGGTAAACGACAACCCGTCGATCCGTTCGCCGCTGTTGAACTCGCCGGTGCCGGCGCTGGCGGTCAGGCGTTTTTGCCGATCGTCCATGCACGGTTCGTAGTACGGCGCCCCCGCCATCGGCAACGCGCCGTTGGTGCGGAAGTTACGCGCCACCACTTGATTGCCCGGGAGCACGGCGAAGCTCGGGTGGTCCTTTTTGGCGTGGAACGTCATGGCCGCCTGTTCCACTTCGGTGCCTTCTTCAGGCATGTAAATTGGTTTGGCGCGGGTCACTTCCTTGGAGAAATCCAGCGACGTGGTGACGGTGTGCGCCTGACCACCCGAAGAGAACCCGTCCAGTGAGTGGCGCCCCAGACCACCGTCCCAACCACCGGACTGCGCCGGATCGAGGTTGGCCCACAAGGCATTGCCGCTGGTTTTCAGGGATTGCGCCTTGGCGGCGTCGAGCATGTCCAGCGGAGGGGTTGGCGGGCGTTGGCCGACCGAACTTTCCATGCCGCCGATCCAGAACGGATAGCCGGGGTTTTTCAGGCTGCCGTCGGCATTGCGGTTGGCTTCACTGCGGTCCACCAGGGCCAGGGAACCGATGGCTTGAGCACCACCGCCACCGCTGTGATGTTCGCCGTCGTCGCCCTCCTCGTCATCGCCCTGACTGGCCACCAGGGTTTCGCTGATCTTCGGTACGACCGCGACTTTTCCCGGCATTGGCGCCATGGCTTTGCCCGGCAGCGGCACGACCGCCGGAATCGGCGTGCCAGCAATGATCTCGCCATCGGGCAAGGCCCGTGCGCCCGCCGCCGGTTTACCGCTGCGCAGGGCGTAAGGTTCGCTGTGATAACCGTCGCTACCCTGTTGGGACACCTCCAGTTTGGTGCCCTCTTCAAACACATCGTGCACCCGCCACATGCTCCACATGCCTTGGGCAAAGTGCGGATAGAAGTGGCAGTGATAGATCGCATCGCCGGCCACGCGGTTGCGATTGCCCGAACCGCCGTTGGCGATTTCATAGGTGTAGCCGGCGCCCGGACCGATGCCCTGGGCATCGACATAGTCGGAGTTATCGTCGTTGGGGTTGAACAGCCATTGATGGCCGTGCAAGTGGAAGATGTGCTGCTCGTGGCCGTTGTGGGTGTTGCGGAATTTGACGAAGTCACCGATGTAGCTGTGGTTGACGTTGGCCGGCTCGGACGGATACAGCGCCATCGTCGCCTTGACCCCGATCTGATCGGCGCGCGGTGTTTCACCGGGACGGATGTTTTCCAGGCCGACGTTGGCCGGCACGTCCACCAGCATCGCCACGTCCCCCACGGTGTGGGAACTGAGGAAGAACTCTTCATAGGCGCACGACAGGCAATCGTGCATCGGCCCGACGCCCAGTCGGTTGGCCACCACCTCGGCGCCCATGCCGCCGGAACCGTAGTTGATCATGAACGAGTCGCGGGTTGGCTCCAGCACGTGGGCCATTACCGGGTCCGCCCAATACGCAGGGAACGCCTGGGTCGCAGCCACTTCATCCTGGAACTGCGAGGCGAAATCGCGGAACGGCTCCAGCCGGTTAGGCAGCGCGGGGTTGCGTTTGCCGATGGCTTCCAGCGGATAGGTCGCGGGCGGGAAGCTGCCGTCGGCATTGCTGCCCATCACGATCGCGTCGCTCTCGCTGGAGATGATTTCACTGCCGTCGACCATGCTGATGATCGGCGTGCCAGCCTTGCCTTCACGGATCCATGGCTCGCGCTGTGGGTAGCGCGCCTGGTAATCGACAATCGGCTGACCGGCCGGGGTGCGGCCACTGCTGGCCAGGCGCATCTCTTCTTCAGTCACGGTGTTGCGGTAGGTCCGGCCGCCCTTGGGCACCACCACCACTTCGCCAAACAACCCGTTGGCAACGTTGCCCGCATCGCCTTCACCACCGAATGTGGCGCCACGGCTACTGGCGGCAAACGCGCCTTCACGCTCGGCATACAGGGTGTAGGAACGCGTGGCGCCGGGCGGAATCAGCGTGTTGGCATTGCGCCCGGTGAAGGACGCGATGTCGTCAATGCTGTTGACCGCTTGCAGGCCGTTGACCTGGAAGCCGACATGGCGGTCAGTGACTTGCTCATCGACCTTGAATTGGTCGGCATTGCCGTTTGCCCCCCCTTCTACACCCTCGACGCCGGTCTCTTCGTGCTTGCCGGGGTTGGCCTGATACGCCAGCAGGTTTTGCAGGTTGATCGTCAGGCAATCACCGGCGGCCACCCGCAGCACCAGTGGACGCGGACGCTTGTCAGGCCGCAACGAGACTTTGCCCGGCACAGCGGCGCCACCCTGGGCGAGGGACATGTTGTGATCATCGACCACGTCGCGGCGCAGGGCGAACATCATGCCGTTGGCGTTCTGTGCGCCGAGGCGGTTGAACATCAGCGGCTGATCCAGCGCCACGACGTTCGCCACCAGATTGCGTTCGCAACGGGCGGCCGCATCGGCCAGCTCGATGCCAAACAGCGGCGCGAAAAACAACAGCAGGTTAACCAGGTGATGAGCGTGGGGTATGCCGGACATAATCACGGGCCTCGCATTGGGTGCTCACAAGGAACAATTCTCGACAAGTGCGCTGGAGCAATCCCCATGCCAAAAATAAATGTGTTGTTTATCAACGCATTACGGTGACGACTTGATAACTCGGGGGATATTCCCCACTAATTCCCCACTTTTCTGCCGGGGCCATCATTCCCCACTGTTGGGGGAACCGGCGCGGGCGTGCGATCACAACGGGGCATCCACGGCCAGGCCTTGCAAACGACGGTATTGGCGCAGGACATCCGGCACGTAGCGCTGGGTTTCGGCGAACGGCGGGATCACTCCGCCACGGCTGAGCACGGCTTGCGGCCCGGCGTTGTAGGCCGCCACCGCGAGGGCAATGTCGTTATCGAACAGGGTCAACAGTCGCTTGAGGTATTTGGCGCCGCCCTGGATGTTGGCCTTCGGATCGTAGACATCCTTGACCCCCATCTCCCGCGCGGTGTCGGGCATCAATTGCATCAGCCCGCCGGCGCCCTTGGCGGACGTTGCATCGGCGTTGTAATGGGACTCGGCGCGGATGACCGCGTGCAGCAGCGCCGCCGGAACTTCGTTGGCCTTGGCGGCCGCCGAGACCAGTTCGGCATAGGGCTGCGCGGCGATCATCTGCGGTTGCTGATCCAGGCTCACGACCGCCGCGGTGGGCTCGTGAATGACCCGTTCATAGGTGCGACCGGGACGGTGAACGTTGGACAAAACGTAGCTGCCCTTGGCGTCCACGGAAACGAAGACATCGGCCTGTGCGACGCTGGTCAACAGCAAACATCCGAGCAATCCAGTGGTGAGTGTTTTCATTGTTCTACCTCCCCTGGCCGGCCCCGAAAATTGGGGGTAATGCCCCACTGGCCGATCGTTAATCAGCCATACGCAAGCACTGTGCCGTAAGCGCGAAAGCCCGTAGCACGGGAGGTTCAGAAGGTTACCTGAAGCTTTGCATGGCAATTGCATAAGCCTTTATTGCGATCCTTCTGCCGACTGTGTGAGGTCATCATGAATCAACGTCTGTGTTGTGCTCCGCGTACGCAACGCGGGTTCACCCTGCTCGAACTGTTGGTGGTGCTGGTGGTGCTGGGGCTGTTGGCCGGCATCGTTGCGCCGAAGTATTTCGCCCAACTGGGCCGTTCCGAAGTCAAAGTCGCCAAGGCGCAAATCGAGGGCCTGGGCAAGGCGCTGGATTTGTATCGCCTGGAGGTCGGCCACTACCCGTCGACCGAACAGGGCCTGCAGGCGCTGGTCACCGCGCCGAGCGATGAGACCCACTGGACCGGCCCTTACTTGCAGAAAAAATTGCCGCAGGACCCTTGGGGCCGTAACTACACCTACCGCTATCCCGGCGAAAACGGTGAGTACGACCTGCTGTCCATGGGCAAGGACGGGCAGCCCGGTGGCGAAGGCGAAAACGCCGAAATCACCAGCTGGCAATGACGGGGGAAGACCATGCGCTTTCATCTCAAAGCTGTGGGCAAGGCCGGTGTGGTCTCGATGACCGTCGAGGCCCCCGGCCACAGCGAAGCCCGGCGCATCGTCGAAGACCAGGGCTTGCGGGTGGTCAGCCTGCATGCCGAGCGGCACTGGCGCGCCTTGCGTTTGCAACAGCGAGAGACCTTCAACCTGGTGTTGTTCAGCCAGGAACTGACCACCTTGCTCAATGCGGGCCTGCCGTTGATCGATGCGCTGGAAAGCCTGGCCGAAAAAGAAAGCGCACCGCAGGCCCGCAAAACCTTGAGTGAACTGGTGCGCTTGCTCTACGAGGGCAAATCGTTCTCTCAGGCGCTGGGTCAGTTGTCAGCCGTATTTCCGCCGTTGTATGTGGCGCTGGTGCAGTCCAGCGAGAAGACCGGCGCCGTGGGCGAAGCCCTGGGTCGTTATGTCAGCTATCGCCAACGCATGGACGAGGTTCGGCAAAAAATCGTCAGCGCCTCGATCTACCCCATGCTGTTGCTGGTGGTGGGCGGTGGCGTGGTGTTGTTTTTGATGGGCTACGTGGTGCCGCGTTTCAGCCTGGTGTTTGAAGGCCTGGGCTCGAACCTGCCGTGGCTGTCGCAAGTGTTGATGACCAGCGGCATGTTCCTCCACGCGCATCAGGGCGAATTCTTCGGCGGATTGCTGGCGATCATCGTCGCCCTCGCCTTCCTCCAGCGCCAACCGGCCTTTCGTCGGGGCGTTGACCGTTTGATCGAAAAACTCCCGGCGATCCATAAACGCATCTTCATGTATGAACTGGCGCGCTTCTATCGTTCGCTGGGGATTTTGCTGCAGGGCGGTATTCCCCTCGTCACCGCCATGGGCATGGTGCGCGGCCTGCTCACTGTGGCCTCGCGCACGCGGCTGGACGAAGCCTGCGAACGGGTGCGCGAGGGCCAGTCGCTGTCGGCCGCGCTTGAGCTTAATCACCTGGTGACACCGGTGTCCCTGCGCTTGCTGCGCGCTGGCGAGCAGTCCGGCAACCTCGGGCAAATGATGGAGCGCAGTGCCGACTTCTACGACGAAGAAATCAGTCGCTGGCTCGAATGGTTTGTCAGGTTGTTCGAACCACTGCTCATGACGTTTATCGGGTTGTTGATCGGGGTCATCGTGATCCTGATGTACATGCCGATTTTCGAGCTTGCCTCAAGCATTCACTAAGGCTCTGGAACGGGGCCGAGCGCTGCGAGGCATTTTTTATCGACGTTCCAACTGAATAAATCCGAACCCGGAGGTGTTCACCTATTGAATCGAGCAGCACGTTGCATTGTTCATCAACGTTCCAACCCTGAATAAAACGGAGAACGACATGCACATCAACAAGCTTTTACTGGCAGTAGCTATTGGCGCGGTCTTGTCGGCGTCCACCGTATTGATACCGGACAGTTTGTCCAGTATGTCGACCGCTCAGGCCAAGGATGGCGGCAGTGGAGGCGGAGGGGGCGGTGGCGGTAGTGGCGGCGGTGGCGGAGGTCATGGCGGCGGTGGTAGTGGCGGCGGCGGCGGTGGCAATGGCGGCGGTGGCGGCGGCAATGGCGGCGGTCACGGCGGAAGCGGCAGTGGCGGCAACAGTGGCAGCGGCGGCAATAGCGGCAATAGCGGCAGTAGCCACAGCGGTAGCGACCATGGCCCGGGCAATGCCGGTAATACAGCCTCCTCCAACTCCGGGCGCAGTGGCACGCACGCCGAAGCTGGCGACGATCATGGCGTCCATGCCAATGGCGAAGTAGGCGATGATCATGGCGTTCATGCCAACGGCGAAGTAGGCGATGACCATGGTGTTCATCGTTCCGGTGAAGTGTCACATAACCAAAATGGCGTTCATCGCTCCGGGGAAGTGTCACACAACCAAAATGGCGTTCATCGCTCCGGGGAAGTGTCACACAACCAAAACGGTGTTCATCGCTCCGGTGAAATCGGCGATGACCATGGCGTACACGCCAATGGTGAAGTCGGCGATGACCGCGGTGTCCATGCCAACGGCGAAGTCGGTGATGACCGTGGTGTCCATGCCAACGGCGATGACAAAAGGACCTGATAACCGCTAAGCCCAAGTCATCCACACATCAACTGTAGGAGTGAGCCTGCTCGCGATGGCGGTGTGTCAGACAACATCAATGTTGAATGACAAATAGCCATCGCGAGCAGGCTCACTCCTACAAGGGGAATTGTGTGAGGACTTAGAGTCCGTCTTCAGTCTGATCCAGCCGTTCGCGCAAAAACTCGATCAACGCTTGCACCGGGCGCGAACTCTGGCGGTGCTGCGGATAGACCGCTGACAATCTCAACGGCTCAGGCCGAAACACGTCCAGCACCGGCACCAGCCTGCCGTCCTTCAAGGCTTCGCCGACGATAAACGTCGGCAGGTAAGTAATCCCCATCCCGGCAATCGCCGCGTCCTTGAGCAACTCCCCATTGTTGACCCGCATCCTGCCCGTGACATTGACGGTCAGCGGTTTGCCCTGCCCTTCAAAACGCCATTGCACCTGGCGACTGTGGCCATAGGGCAGGCAGTCATGGCCATGCAGGTCTTCGGGTCTGAGCGGCGTTCCACGTTCGGCCAGGTACGTCGGGCTGGCGCAGTACACACGCTGGATAGACGCGATGCGTCGGGCGATCAGCGTCGAGTCTTCCAGAATGCCGATGCGCAAGGCCAGGTCGTAGCCCTCACTGAGCAAGTCCACCGGGCGATCGCTCAGGTCCACTTCCACGGCGACATCACGATAACGCTGCAAGAACACCGGCAGCAGACACCCCAAATGCGCGACCGCAAACGACAATGGTGCGCTGATGCGAATGGTGCCGCGTGGCTCGGTGGTCTGCCCGGCAATACTCTGCTCCACCTGTTCGACCTCGCCAAGCAGGCGCAAGGCTGACTCGTAATAACTCTGCCCCAGCGGTGTGACGTCCAGCCGCCGGGTCGAGCGATTGAGCAAGCGCACGCCCAATCGCTCTTCGAGCTGCATCAGGCGCCGGCTGACGAATTGCTTGGACAGCCCCAATTGATCAGCCGCCGCCGTGAAACTGCCGGAGTCCATGACCTGGCAAAAAATGCGCATATCTTCGAACGGGTTCATTGTCACGCCCTGGTTGACAGTCAAACACTTTATAGCCGCTTTTTCGCTTATCGGCACCCTATTAATCTGTGTCCACGGTGTTGCTGAGGCCTGAACCACAGCGCCAACAGCAACCTGGACCTTTGGTAATCAACTTCTAACTAATTAAAAAGGATTTACCCCATGAGCCTCGCCAAAAAAGCCCTGACCGCCTCCCTCCTCGCCCTCTCCATCGGCAACGTGTTTGCCGCCGGCAGCCCAGGTGTCGAACACAACACCCAGGCCTTCCTTGAGGCCCTCGCCGCCGGTGGTGGCAAGCCGCTTGAGCAGATGAGCCCGAAGGATGCCCGTGCAGTGCTGACCGGGGCACAGAATTCGGTAAAGGTTGATCTGTCGGGTGTGGACGTCAGCGACCGCGCCATCAAGGTCGATGGGCAAACCATCAACCTGAAAATCGTGCGTCCAGCGAAGGTCAAGGGCGAATTGCCGGTGTTCATGTTCTTCCACGGTGGCGGTTGGGTATTGGGCGATTACCCGACTCACCAACGCTTGATCCACGACCTGGTGGTCGGCTCCGGCGCTGTCGCGGTGTATGTCGACTACACACCGTCGCCGGAAGCGCACTACCCGACTGCGATTAATCAGGCCTACGCCGCTACCCGCTGGGTGGCCGAGCATGGCAAGGAGATCGGCGTCGACGGCAAGCGTCTGGCTGTAGCGGGCAACAGCGTCGGCGGCAACATGGCGGCCGTTGTCGCACTGATGGCCAAGGAACAGAAAACCCCGGCGCTGCGCTTCCAGTTGTTGATGTGGCCAGTGACCAACGCCCGGTTCGACACCGGTTCGTACCAGCAATTTGCCGAAGGCCACTTCCTCACCAAAGGGATGATGAATTGGTTCTGGGACAACTACACCACCGACAGCGCCGAGCGTGCGCAGATCCATGCCTCGCCGTTGCAAGCCAGCGCCGAACAACTTAAAGGCTTACCCGCCGCACTGGTACAAACCGCCGAGTTCGACGTGTTGCGTGACGAAGGTGAAGCCTATGCCCGCCACCTCGACGCGGCGGGTGTTCCAGTCACGTCCGTGCGCTACAACGGCATGATTCACGATTTCGGACTGCTTAACCCGCTGAGCCAGATTCCGGAAGTGAAAGCAGCGGTTCGCCAAGCGGCACTGGAACTCAAGACTCATTTGAACTGAGTCCCCTCAAAGGAGCCTGCCCTCGTGCAGGCTTTTTCCTGTCTGCCCTTTTGAAAACGGAGTTTCCCCATGTCCTTTGTCCTCGGTCATCTGCTGTCGTGGAGCGCGGTGTTGTTGGTGATCGACGCGCTGCTCTGGCACCTCGCGCCGTTCAACCATCGCGTCACGCGGGTCGGCGTGCGCCTGGCGCTGTTCCTGATGTTCAGCGCGCTGGTCATCAACGCCGGTGTCAGCCCGTTGCAGGCACCGCTGTTTGCCGAGGACCGGGTGGCGCAGTTGGGCGCCACGGCGCTGGGTATTCTCTGGTGGCTGTACGCCGCGCGCGTGCTCACCGAAGTCATCGGCCTGGTGTTGATGCGCCGTGTCGGTCACAGCGGTCGATTGTTGCAGGACGTGATTGGTGCGCTGGTGTTTCTGATCGCCATCGTGGCGGCGGCCGGTTATGTGCTGGAACTGCCGGTGAAAGGTTTGCTGGCGACGTCTGGCGTCGTCGCCATCGTCGTCGGTCTGGCGCTGCAAAGTACCTTGAGCGATGTGTTTTCCGGGATCGTGCTCAATACCACCAAGCCGTATCAGGTGGATGACTTTGTGGTGATCGACGGTGTTGAAGGCAAGGTGCTGGACATCGACTGGCGCGCCACGCACCTGCTGACCAGCGCCGGCACCACAGCGGTAGTGCCGAACTCGGTGGCGGCCAAGGCAAAAATCGTCAATCTCAGCCGGCCAAGCAACATGCACGGCGTGTCGATCAGCATTCAAGTGCCGAACAACATTCGCCCGCGCCGGGTGCTGGACGCACTCGACCGCACGCTTCAGGGCAGCAGCAGTTTGCTGCTCAACCCGGCCCCCAAAGCCGTGCTCAAAGAGACTGGCGAAACCATGTCCGAATACGTGGCCAGCGGCTTTATCGCCGACCTGAGCAAGAAAAGCGAAGTGCGCAATCAATTGTTCGACCTGGCGCATCGGCACCTCGAAGCGGCGGGCATTTCACGGCAACATGATGGCGTGATTGAACCGACAACCCGCGCACGGGCGTTGCTCGACGAGGTAAAAATCTTCCGTTCCCTGAGCGGGGATGAGCGCGATCAAATGGCCCGGTCGATGGTTGCGCAGCAATACGCGGCCGGTCAGGTGGTGCTGGACGTCGGCGAAGTTCCGGACAGTTTGATGGTCATCGCAACCGGTGTGGTCAGCGCGACCGTGCCGGACGGCGCAGGGAACACCGAAGCCGGACGCATGGGCCCGAGCGAAGTGATGGGTGAACAGAGCATCCTCACCGATACGCCGTCCCAAGCGACCTTCACCACGTTGACCTCGTGCATCATTTACCGGATCGACAAATCGCTGACCCGCAGTTGCATGGAACAACGGGTTGAAGTGGGTCGGGCGTTGAACAAGTTGCAGGCAGTTAGGCAGCAGAACAGTCGGCTGGCGTTGATGGCCAAACCGCTACCGATCAAGAAAGGAGGGTTCCTGAGCTGGCTGCAAACACGTTAGGCAAACAGCATCTGCTGTTTGTGGCGAGAGAGCTTGCTCCCGCTGGGCTGCGTAGCGGCCCCCATTTTTGTGAGCGCTGCGCACTCAAGCGGGAGCAAGCTCTTATAGAACAAAACTTATCTCATTGATTTATAAGATAAATTATTTGCCGATTTATCGGCATGTTCTCTGCGCGACAGCGCGGCCTCATCGCAGGCTGGGCAGTCTCCCTCGCCACATGTACTGCCTCAACTGCAGGACAGTGGGCAAAAAAATGCCCGCTCATTGCGGGCATTTTTTGTGCGGCGAGACTTACTTCGACGTCAGCGCCGTGTAGCTGTTCATCAAATTGCGATAGTTCGGAATGCGCGGCGACAGCAGATTCGCCAGGCCTTCCATGTCGTTGCGCCAGTCACCTTGCAGTTCGCAGGCCACCGAGAACCAGTTCACCAGTTGCGCGCCTGCCGCCGTCATACGCGCCCATGCCGCTTGCTGCACGGTTTCGTTGAAGGTGCCCGAGGCGTCGGTGACGACGAATACTTCAAAGCCTTCCGCCAGTGCCGACAGTGTCGGGAAGGTCACGCAAACGTCCGTCACTACACCGGCGATGATCAACTGTTTGCGGCCCGTGGCTTTGACGGCTTTGACGAAGTCTTCGTTGTCCCAGGCGTTGATCTGGCCTGGACGCGGGATGTACGGCGCGTCCGGGAACAGCTCCTTGAGCTCTGGCACCATCGGGCCGTTCGGGCCGTTTTCGAAGCTGGTGGTGAGGATGGTCGGCAGTTTGAAGAACTTGGCCAGGTCCGCGAGGGCCAGCACGTTGTTCTTGAATTCGTTGGGCGAGAAATCCTGAACCAAGGAGATCAGGCCGGTCTGATGATCGACTAACAGGACAACAGCATCGTCTTTGTTCAGGCGTTTATACGGAACGTTGCTCATGTGAAACTCCTCGATGGTTGGTTTTTACGTCGAGCGCCGATGCAGTCCATCGGCGCTTTTTATGATCGTCAGAACGCGAAGCACGAGCAGCCAAAGGCGCCCCAGAAACCCGCAAAATCGCTGACCGGCGCATTCGACAAGCGTGCCTTTTCATGGCTGTGGGCATGCACGCCGCACGGCCCGCTGCAATGGTGAACCTGCGCCTGCATCGGCGAGGTCGGTCGCCAGTGGCCCGGTACTTTCACCACCGGCGACCAGTCCGGCAGTACCGGCACGCTGGCCGGCCCGAGTTTTTCGAAGTCACCGGCGGCGTACACCACCTTGCCGCCGACCACGGTCAGCACAGATTCAATCCACTTGATCGCTTCCTCGTCGACGCTGAAAAAGTCCGCGCTCAACGCCGCCACGTCCGCCAGTTGGCCGACCTTGATCATGCCTTTCTTGCCCTGTTCAGAAGAGAACCAGGCGCTGCCGTGGGTGAACAGCTCCAGCGCGGTCTGCCGGGACAGGCCTTCAGCGTGCAACTCCAGGCCACCGACCGTACGGCCGCTGACCATCCAGTACAACGAGGTCCAAGGATTGTAGCTGGACACTCGCGTGGCATCGGTGCCGGCGCCGACCGGTACACCTTCGGCCAGCATGCGCTTGATCGGCGGCGTCGCTTCAGCGGCTTTGGCGCCGTAACGCTCGACAAAATACTCGCCCTGAAACGCCATGCGGTCCTGAATCGCAATACCACCGCCCAGCGCCCTCACCCGCTCAATGTTCTGCGGGGTGATGGTTTCAGCGTGGTCGAAAAACCACGGCAGACCGTTGAACGGAATGTCGCGATTGACCTTCTCGAACACATCGAGCATGCGGCTGATCGATTCGTTGTAGGTGGCGTGCAAACGGAACGGCCAGCGCTGCTCGACCAAGTGGCGCACCACCGGTTCCAGCTCGTCTTCCATGGTTTGCGGCAGGTCCGGACGCGGCTCAAGGAAGTCTTCGAAATCCGCGGCCGAGAACACCAGCATTTCACCGGCACCGTTGTGCCGCAGGTAATCATCGCCCTGGTGCAGGGTCACACTACTGGTCCAGTTCTTGAAGTCGCTGAGTTCTTCTTTCGGCTTCTGGGTAAACAGGTTGTAGGCGATGCGGATGGTCAATTGCTGGTCCTTGGCCAACTGCTCGATCACCTGATAGTCGTCCGGGTAATTCTGGAAACCACCGCCGGCATCGATCGCGCTGGTGAGGCCGAGACGATTGAGTTCGCGCATGAACTGGCGGGTCGAGTTGACCTGATATTCCAGCGGCAGCTTGGGCCCCTTGGCCAGCGTCGAGTACAAAATCATCGCGTTCGGTCGCGCGACCAGCATGCCGGTCGGGTTGCCGTTGGCATCACGGACAATTTCACCGCCCGGCGGATTCGGCGTATCGCGGGTGTAACCGGCAACACGCAGCGCCGCGCGGTTGAGCAAGGCGCGGTCATACAGGTGCAGCACGAACACCGGGGTGTCTGGCGCAGCCTGGTTCAATTCTTCGAGGGTCGGCATGCGCTTTTCGGCGAACTGGAATTCGTTCCAGCCACCCACCACGCGCACCCATTGCGGGGTCGGCGTACGGTCGGCCTGCTCTTTAAGCATGCGCAACGCATCGACCACCGAAGGCACGCCTTCCCAGCGCAGTTCGAGGTTGTAGTTCAAACCGCCACGGATCAGGTGCAAGTGCGAGTCATTGAGACCGGGAATGACGCAGCGGCCCTTGAGGTCGATGACCTGCGTGCCCGACCCACGCAGGGCCATGGCCTCGGCGTCGGTGCCGACCGCGACGAAACGACCGTCGCTGATCGCGACTGCACTGGCGAGCGGGTTTTCACGGTCGACGGTATGAAATTGGCCATTGAACAAAATCAGATCGGCGTTCATCGCGTTTCCTTGGGCTGAGTGGAATGAGAGAGCCAAGGCGCAAACAGACGCGTGGCCATCGGCATGAACAGGTACACCACCGAGACGACGATGGTCAGCGTGATCAGAAACGTGGCAACCACGTAATTGGAGAGTAAGGCGTTGAGCTGCAGCAGCGGCCCCCAAATCAACGGCACCAGCAACGTGTGCGGCAGAATCACCAACAATGTCACCACGGCTTGCTTCCAGCGCGGCGGCGGTGGCGAAGCGGTGTCGGTCGATGGTGCGAACCAGAATTCATTGACCGGGTTGACCTCGGTCTGGTCGCCGTCGGCGAGCATCGGCGTGGCCAGGTTGACCAGGTCCAGCCGTTGCGGCGAATCGAGCCAGTGCTGCATCGCCTCGGTGGTGCAAAAGCGCAGCACGCAGGTGTACATGTCGAGCCCGGCGTTTTTACCGCGCATCACGTCCACGCCCAAGTGCCCTTCCTGCTGCCCGGCGATGCTGACGATATTGCGCAGCCACGCTTCGTAAGGCACCTCATAACCGGCCTTGACCCGGTGTTTGATGACCAGGGTCACGACTTCTTCAAAAGGTTTGGATTCAGGCATAACGCAACGCTCCGGTGAATCTGACATTGAGCGCCAGCCGACCGGGCCCGGCGATAAAAATGCTGGTGAACAGGATCAACAACAACCAGCCGAATTGCCCTTCTTCAAGGCTCCATTGCGGATGCACCACCACCAACGCCACCAGCAACACAGAAAAAATCGGCAGGCAGGCCAACCGCACCAGCAACCCGACGATGATCAGCAACGGGCACAGCACTTCGGCGAAAATCGCCAGCATCAGCGTCAGGTTGGCGCCGAGGTGGAAAGGGTCTTCGATGACTTGCAGTTGAGCGCTGTAGTTAAGCAGCTTCGGCAAGCCGTGCACCCACAACAGGAACAGGCTGGCGCTGACCCGCAGAAACAGCAGGCCCCAGTCCTGGACCCGTTCATCCCATTGCGATGTGTTCATGGGTCACCTGCACAAATCAAAAACCACCGGCAACGATGCGCCGGGACGTTTTTCGATAATGCAGGTGTGGGGAAAGAGAAAATTGGATGGGTGTGCTCTTTTTGTGGATGAGCACGGATCCATATACCCGCGAAGATCCCTGTGGGAGCCGGGCTTGCCCGCGATAGCGGAGGGTCAGCCAACATCACTGTTGATTGAATGACCGCCATCGCGGGCAAGCCCGGCTCCCACAGGAAACTTTGTTGTTGGAAGGTTTCTGCCAGGCAAAAAAACGGCCTCACCGAGGCCGTTTCTTCTAAGGACAATCACGCCGGAATCGGTAAAGCCGCGGACATGAACTCGCTGATGCGCGAGCGCAACCAGCGCTCCGCCGGGTCGTTGTCATGCACCCCGCTCCAGGCCATCGACAATTGCGCCGCATCGATGGCAAACGGTGGATCCTCAGCGCGCAATCCGCAGCCTTCCACCAGCGCGCACGCGGCATAGTCCGGCACGGTAGCGATCATCTCGGTGCCGGCGAGCAAGGCGCGCAAGCCGCTGAACTGCGGCACGCCCAATACCACGCGACGGCTGCGTCCGAGCTTGGCCAGGTCGAGGTCGATGTTGCCGCTCAGGTCGCCGGAGAACGACACCATGGCGTGGGGCCGTTCGCAGTACTCATCCAGCGTCAGCGTGCCCGGACGCTTGTCCCCGCGCAGCACTTTGCAGGGAATATCGCGCAATTTTTTGCGTTTGGCGTTGGCCGGCAGGTCGGTGGTGTAGCTCACGCCCACGGAGATTTCCCCGGAGGCCAGCAGCGCCGGCATCAGCAGGTAGTTGGCGCGGCGCACCACGACCACAATCCCCGGCGCCTCTTCTTGCAGTTGCCGCAGCAATGGCGGAAACAAACCGAACTCGGCATCGTCCGACAGCCCGATGCGAAATACATCGCAACTGGTCGCCGGATCAAACTCCTTGGCCCGGCTGACCGCGCCGGAGATCGTGTCCATCGCCGGCTGCAACTCCTTGAGAATCGCCAGTGCGCGTGCCGTCGGCTCCATGCTGCGCCCGTTGCGCAGCAACAACGGATCGTCAAACAAATCGCGCAACCGCCCCAGCGCCGCACTCACCGCCGGTTGGCCCATGAACAGTTTTTCCGCGACGCGGGTCAGGTTCTTTTCGAACATCAGCGCCTCGAAAATCACCAACAGGTTCATGTCGACGCGGCGCAGATCGTTACGGTTCATAAGCACGGTTCCCTAGTGTATTGAGCCAGGCACGAAATGCTGAGACTTTACTCGATCAGCGGGACGTTGGCCGCACGTTTATAAGGCCCGTATTCGACCGGCACCCATTGGAAGTGCTTGCCCTCGGCAGCAATGTGACCAATGCCCGGAAACGGCAAGTGCGCCGCCGACACCCAGGTCTTGCTGGTGGCCGCGTCACTGAACACCTTGGCCCGGCTCTTGATCGCTTGCTGGCTGTTGACGTCAAAAGCGATCGACACTTCAGGGTGCTCGAATTGCACCGCCAGGTTATGCACCAAATCCCCCATGAACAGAATGCTCTGCCCCTCAGAGGTGAAGCGGTACGTGGTGCTGCCGGGGGTGTGTCCGGTCTCCAGGGTGGCATCGACCACACCCGGCAAGGGCGATTGACCAGCCTCGAACGTTTTGAAGCGACCTTCAGCCACGTAAGGCGCGGTGGAATCCTGGGCGATTTTGAAATACGGCCTGGCACCCTCGGGGGCCTTGGCGATGGCCTGAGGATCGAGCCAGTAATCAGCCTCGGCTTTCGCCGCGTAGACCGTGGCATTGGCGAACAGGGGTTTTTGCTCTGCATCGACCAGCCCGCAGACGTGGTCCAGGTGCAGGTGAGTCAACAGAATCACATCGACCTGAGACGGCTCATACCCGGCGGCTTTCATGTTGTCCGAGAGCATGCCGGCTGTGGCGCCGATGCACTGGCCCGCGCCGGTGTCCACCAGAATCAGCTGTTTCCCGGTGTTGATCAAAAACGCGTTGAACGCGGTTTGCACGCCCGGCGTTTCAATCGAGCGACGGGCCAGTAATGCGCGAATCTGACTCTGGGTCAGGCCCTGGAGCAGTTTCGGCGACAGGTCGTTGTAGCCATCGAACAGCGCCGTCACTTCGTAATCACCGACCGCCAGGCGGAAGTAGCCCGGCACTTGTGTGCCGACTTGCGCCGGTGCCTGCGCCGAGGAAGTACCGGAGGCCAGCGCCAGCGCGAGCCCCAGCGCGCAAACCAGAGAATGTTTCATGCCTTCACCCTTGATCGATAAAAAAGCGGCCACGCGTAACGCCACCGGATGACGTCGATAGTGCAAGTACTGCGTCTGAAGAAATTGCAGCGATGTGCTGAGTTAGCGCCTTTGCCGGGTTTGCGCGAGGACGGAATTAACAACGTTTAACTCGCCTGCCAACACCCCGCGGCGAAGAATGAAGCTCACCGATACGGACATTTGTCATGGCCCATTCTCAGCAAAACGTCGCCCGCGCGACAGTCACTGAATCGCCAAAGAAGACCACCGGCGGCCTGAGCCCATGGCGCGAAAGCCTGGCGAAACAACTGATCCTCGACCGTCTCGATGAAACCGTCGAGGTCACTGAACTGGCACGGGCCTGCGCCCTCTCGCGCAGTCATTTCTCCCGCGCGTTCAAATGCAGCACCGGTTATTCGCCTCAGGACTGGATACGTCTGCAACGTATTGCACGGGCCAAGCAGTTGATCCGCGACACCGACTTGAGCCTCACGCAAATCAGCCTCGAATGCGGCTTCTGCGATCAGGCGCACTTCTGTCACATCTTCACCCGCAGCGAAGGCATCAATCCGTTTGCGTGGCGTTGCCGTATGGTGCGTTCACACCCTCACCCACCCGCCTGCACCCCTCAACTTCACGTGCAATAACGCCCAACGCAGCCTCGCCGGAGCTCGACAGCTGCTACAGGGGCCGGGGCGCCTGTAGCAGCGATGTATTAGCCCTTGAGGAACGCCAGCAGATCAGCGTTGAGTTGATCCTTGTGAGTATCCGTCAAGCCATGCGGCGCGCCCGGGTAGATCTTGAGCGTAGAGCCTTTGACCAATTTTGCCGAGGCAACGCCCGCGGCCTCGATCGGCACCACTTGATCGGCGTCGCCGTGCACCACCAGGGTCGGGATGTCGAATTTCTTCAGGTCGTCGGTGAAGTCGGTTTCGGAGAAGGCCTTGATGCAGTCATAGGCGTTCTTGTGACCGGCCATCATGCCTTGCATCCAGAACCAGTCGATCATGCCTTGGGACGGTTTCGCGCCCGGCTTGTTAAAGCCGAAGAACGGCCCGCTGGCGAGGTCGATGTACAGCTGGGAGCGGTCGACGAGGGACGCCTGGCGAATGCCGTCGAACACTTCAATCGGCAGGCCGCCGGGGTTGGCTTCGGTCTTGAGCATCAGCGGCGGCACCGAGGAGATCAGCCCGGCCTTGGCCAAGCGGCCCGTGCCATGGCGACCGATGTAGCGCGCCACTTCACCGCCACCGGTGGAGAAGCCGAACAGCACCGCGTCCTTGAGGTCCAGCAACTCGATCAACTGCGCCAGATCGTCGGCGTAGTGGTCCATGTCGTTACCGGCCCACGGCTGGCTGGAGCGGCCGTGACCACGACGGTCATGAGCGATGACCCGGTAGCCCTTGGACGCCAGGAAGATCATCTGCGATTCCCAGCTGTCGGCGTTCAACGGCCAGCCGTGGCTGAAGACGATGGGCTGACCGGTGCCCCAGTCCTTGTAGTAAATCTCGGTGCCGTCGCGAGTAGTGAACGTTGTCATGGGCTATCTCCTTTGCGAGTGTCGGGGGGGATCAAACAGGTGAGTGGTTCATGCGTTCGGCCAGCCGCGCCACCCGCTCGCCCAAGTGCGCGGCGGTGCAGCGGTCTTCGGGTGGCGGGGCCAGTTCGGGAGGTTGTTCGACATTGGATTGGGACATGGCACCGAGTGAGCTGCCCAGGCGATTCATCTGCCCATCGAACACGCCGATACCGGAGCGCGCGGGAAGCAGGTCGAGGCCGACCCAGATCATTGAGTGCTGGGCGGCGAACACGGCCATCTGCAGCAAGGTGTTGAGCTTGTCGCCGCACAGGCTGCCAGAGTTGGTGAACCCGGCGGCCAGTTTGTCGCGCCAGGGCTGGGCCAGGTAAAACGCCGAGGTGGCTTCCATGAAGCTTTTGAAGGGCGCCGAGGCGCTGCCCATGTAGGTCGGCGCGCCGAAGATGATCGCGTCGGCGCTGTGCAAGCGGTCCCAGTGGTCGTCCACTTCCTCCACCGGGATCAACAGGCAGGTGCTGCCCAAGTGCCGTTCCACCCCCTGGGCCACGGCCTGCGCCATGACCCGGGTGTGCCCGTAGCCACTGTGATAGACCACCACCACATTGCTCATTGCGATGTCCTCATGACAATAAATCCCTGCTTGACTTCAATGCCAACCCGAGACTTGTAGGAGCCGAGCTTGCTCCGGGCGGCGTTCCGACGATAGCGGTCTATCAGTTGACATTGTCAGTGGCTGACACACCGCTATCGTCGGAACGCCGCCCGGAGCAAGCTCGGCTCCTACAGGGGTTGCGTACGGCGACTGACCGGTGGACGTTGAAGAAGCAGAGTTTTGGGCGTAGACCAGACGCAGCACGAGTTAAACGTTGTTAATTTTCCCTGGCGCACCAAATGCCGTAACCCCGGCTTTGTTACCGTAAACACGGCACCGGCCAAGGGTGATGGGTACAGACAGTCGCAGCGAACACCCGACAGTCACCGCGACCCGGATTGCACTGATCCGAAAACCTGCGGAATATGCTCGAAAACCGCGTACTAGACGGATGCAAGCAGGAGCGACACGTTGACCCTTTCCCCCGAACAGGCTGTGCATTTCGGCCCCTACCGGATCTACCCCGGGCAACGCCTGGTGATGGAGGCCGACCAGCCCCTGCGCCTGGGCCGGCGTGCCATGGACATTCTGTTGATCCTGCTGGAGCACGCCGGGCAGGTGGTCAGCAAACAGCAACTGATCGCGGCGGTCTGGCCCAGAAGCGTGGTGGAGGACATCAACCTGCGGGTGCACATGGCGGCGTTGCGCAAAGCCCTCGGCGATGGCCAGGCGGGTCAGCGCTATATCGTCACGGTGGCGCAGCGCGGCTATAGCTTTGTCGCGCCCTATTCGCTGGAACGGATCGAGCAACACCCCGAACTCGAAGGACCGGTGCCCAACGGCCATAACCTGCCGGTGCGCCGCACTCGCCTGATCGGGCGCCAGTCCCTGGTCGATGCACTGGTGAAACAACTGGCACGCCAGCGCTTCATCACCCTCGTCGGCCCCGGCGGCATCGGCAAGACCACCGTGGCCCTGCGCGTCGCCGAACAGTTGATCGGGCGCTACCGGGACGGCATTCGCCTGCTGGACCTGGCACCGATCAACGACCCGCTGATGATCACCGCCCATTTGGCGACGCTGCTCGATTTGTCCCTGCACGATGGCGAACCGGTGAGCGCACTGGCGGCCTTCCTGCGCGACCGCCAGATGCTGCTGGTCATCGACAATTGCGAACACCTGGTCGACGCCATTGCCCTGCTCTGCGAAAGCACCCTGCGCGCCGCGCCCGAGGTGCACATCCTGGCCACCAGTCGCGAAAGCCTGCGAGCCGAAGGCGAGTTCGTCCAGCGCCTTGATTCGCTGGATTGCCCACCGCCCATCGCCGTGCTGGACCGTGCTCAGGCCATGACGTTTTCGGCGTTGCAATTGTTTGTCGAGCGGGCGATGGCCAGCCAAGACAGCTTTGAACTCAGCGATGACGAGCTGCCACTACTGATCGACATCTGCCATCGCCTGGACGGCATTCCGCTGGCCATCGAACTCGCCGCCGCGCAAGTCGGCCACTTGGGTTTGAGCGGCGTGCTGGAGCAGTTGCAAGGCAGCTTTCGCCTGCTGACCCAAGGCTGTCAGCCGGCATTGGGTCGGCACCAGACGTTGCGCGCCACGCTCGACTGGAGCTACGAACTGCTGACGCCTTGCGAGCAGACCTGCCTGCGCCGGTTGAGTGTGTTCAGGGGAGGTTTCACCCTGGAGTCTGCAGCGGCGGTGATCGTCGGTGAACACCTCGACCCCGGCAAAGTGTTTGGTGCGATCACCCAACTGGTGGCCAAGTCGCTGTTGAACGTGGAAGTGGGCGACGAAGAAGTGTTCTATCGCCTGCTCGACACCACTCGCAGCTACGCCCTGGAAAAACTCGACCAGGCCGCCGACCTGCCGGACACGCGAGTCCGCCATGCCGAACGCTGCCTGACCTTGATGCATCAGGCGCGCAAAGACTGGGAACTCATCCCGACCAGTCTGTGGATCGAGCGGTACGCCCGGGGTCTGGAAGACATTCGCGCGGCACTCGATTGGGGCTTGAACGGGCACGGGCCGCAAGCACTGGCCATCCAGTTGGCCGCAACGTCGATGCCGCTGTGGCAGGAGCTGTCGCTGCTCAGGGAGCACGGCGCGTATGTGCGCAAGGCATTGGCACTGCTCGACGCCACCCCCGAGCCTTGTCCTCAGCTGAAAATGAGCCTCAAGCTGGCCCTCGGCAGCTCCTGCTACCACACCCAGGGCGGCACACCGGAAACCATCGACGCCTTCGTCAGTGCCAGACTCCTGGCCAGACAGTGCAGTGACATGGCCGGTCAATTGCGGGCCGTGTCCGGGCACATGGCGGTCAATCTCAGTTGTGGCAATTATCAATTGGCGCTGGAACAGAGCCTGCAATTCGATCGCCTGGGCGGGCCTGACGACGCCGTGCTGGCGTTGAGCACGCACCGACTGCGCGTGCTCGCGTTGCACTTCGCCGGGGATCAGGGACGGGCCCGGGTCCACGCCGAAGAGGTGATCCAGCGCATGGCCCAAAGCGGTCACCTCAATCGCTTTACCCACGGCTTTGGCGTGCAATACGACCAGAGCGTTGCCGCCCTGACGATTCTGGCGCGCATCCTCTGGTTGCAGGGCCAACCGGAGCAGGCCTGGCGCACTGCCCGGCAGGCGCTGGACATCGCGATTCAGATCAACCACGGTACCTCGATTTGCTACACCCTGGCCTTGGCCGGCTGCCTGATCGCCCACTACAACGGTGATACCCGAACCGCGCGCGAACTCTTGCGCTTGCTGCTGGAGCAAGCGCAAAAACACTCGGTGCTGCTGTTCTACACCTGGGCGCGTCACTACGCGCAGGTGATCGACCAGGCAGAGGCGCACTCGCCGCCCCCACCGGGCACTGGGTTGATCAAGGACATCATGGTCACGCTGGACGGCGGTTTCGTCGATGACGCCTTGCTGCAACGCGCGGATACCGGCGTCGCCGGCTGGAGCACGGCAGAAATTCTGCGGGCCAGGGCCAATGCGCTACTGGAAGAGGACTGCCCGTTGAAAAACGAGGCGGCCGAGGCCGTGCTGATCCGCGCACTGAACGTGGCCAGAACCCAGGGCGCCCTTGCCTGGGAACTGCGCAGCGCCACGTCACTGGCGCAGCTTTGGCAGCGTCAGGGTCACTATCGGCAGGCCCATGAACTGCTGGCACCGATCTACCAGCAATTCACCGAAGGGTTTGCCACACCGGACCTGATAAACGTCCGCCGGTTACTCGACGCGTTGCAAGGCCACTTGCCCACCTGACACGGAGCGCGCTCGACTGACGAAACGGGCGTAGCGCCTTTCGAAATCGTGCAACGCCCCACCGTGTTCGAGTTTTTCCAACGCATACAGGCGAGTGGTGTTGAGGAAACGGTAGCGGGTCACACCGCTGCCCTCCTCCAGCGACAACAACGATTTGAGAGCCAGATGCTGCACCGCGTCCATCACACATTCGGGCCGCAATACCGCGCAATTGATCACTCCAATGGCGGCGTCCAGGGTGAAGGCCATTTTGAACACGGCCAGGCGCTGCAACACCGTTTGCTCCAATGAGCTCAGCTGGTCATAGCTCCAGTCCAGTGCAGCTTTCAGGGTTTGGTGCCGGGGGACGGCCGTGCGCCGGCCTTGGGTCAGCAGCTGAAAACAGTTGTCGAGTTGGGATTGCAGCCCCACCAACGCCAGCGCGTCGATCTGCGCGGCCGCCAGTTCGATGGCCAGCGGCAAACCATCGAGCCTGCGGCAGATGTCACCGACGGTGTTGAGGTCTTGTTCGCGCAGGGCAAAACCTTGTTGACGGGTGCGGGCGCGACTGACGAACAGCTGCACGGCCGAATAGCCCATGACTTGCGCAACACTCTGCCAATCGGCGGCGGGCGGCACCGCCAGTGGCGGCAGACGCACCAGCGTTTCCCCGGCGGCCAGCAACGGTTCGCGGCTGGTGGCCAGAATCGACAGCCGGGGCGCCGCCATCAGCAGACTCTCGACCAACGTTCGACAGCGTTCCAGCAGGTGCTCGCAGTTGTCGAGCACCAATAACGCATGGCGCTGCGCCAGCCCCTCAAGGGCCGTCCCGACATCGAGTTCCAGGGTGCGCGCCAGATGTCCAATAACGTGCTCGGGATCATCAATCGCCCCCAGATCAACCAGCCAGACGCCGTCCTGATAATGCTGCAACAACAGTTCGGCAACGCGCAACGCCACTGTGGTTTTGCCGATGCCACCGGGACCCACCAGCGTCATCAAACGCCGCACCGGCAACTGCCGCACCAGACTGCCGACAATCGAGTCGCGACCGGTCACCGGCGTGAGCCGTGCCGGCAGGTTGTGTTGAGGTTTCTGTAGGGACTGGATCGACACCGGCGCGCCTGCCGGCAGGCGCTGCACCGGAGCGACAAAGCTGTACCCGCGCTGGAGAATGTTGACGATGTAGCGCTGGCCGTTCTGCCCGTCGCCCAGGGCGCGGCGCAGCGCAGCAATGTGCACACGCAGGTTGATTTCTTCGACTACCGAGGTCGGCCAGACCCGGGCAATCAGTTCGTCCTTGCTGACCACCGTCCCCGCGCGCTCGACCAGCACCTGCAAAATGTCGAGGGCCCGCCCGCCCATGCGCAGCGGCCGATCGCCTTCCAGGATCAGCCGTTGCCGCTGGTGAAACGCGTAGGGGCCGAAATGCAGCACCGCTTCGCTGTTCAAATCTATGAGGCTATTCTGCACGTTCACATGCTGAAAACCTGATCCGGCTCAAAGTGCCACAAACCTCCTTCGCACTCGCCCTCCAGGCTCCCGCACCTCCATTGCAAAGAGTTCAGGGGTATCTTGGCAGCCCTGCGTGACGGTTCAACGGCCACGGAGGGAGCGCCCCGGCCATCACGGTGCTCGCAACGGACACAATGCGCTAGCTGAACTGTTCGCGGTATTGACTGGGCGTCAGGCCGAGCTTTTCGCTGAACAGAAAACGCATGTGCCGCACGCTGCCGAAGCCGCTTTTGAACGCCACGGTCTTGAGCGGCAGGTCACTGGTTTCCAGCAGGCTCCTGGCGCGGTCGATGCGCGCGTTTTGCAAAAACTCCATCGGTGTCATGTTTACTTCCCGGGCGAAAACCCGGGTGAAGTGCCGCGTACTCATGGTTGCCAGACCGGCCATGCGCTCAATGCAGAATGCTTCATCCAGGTGTTCCAGCACAAAGTTCTGCACCCGGGTGATCGGCGTTTCGTGCGGGGCAACCGTGGCCATCAACGGGCTGAATTGCGCCTGTCCGCCCTGGCGCTTCATCACCACCAACAGTACTTTGGCCACGTCTTGCGCGACTTTTTTGCCATGGTCTTCGGCGACCACCGCCAGCGCCAGGTCGATGCCGGCGGTCACCCCGCCGGAGGTGATGAGGTTACGGTCCAGCACGTAAATCTGATCGGTCTCCACGGTGGCCTTGGGGAAGCCTTTGATCAGTCGTTCGGTGTAGTGCCAGTGAGTGGTCACGCGGTAACCATCGAGCAATCCGGCGTGTCCCAACACAAAAGCACCCGTGCAAATCGAACCGTAGCGCCCGGCGCGACTCACGGCGCCCGTGAGCCAGTTGAGCAACGGCGGGTGTTTCTCGTTATAGGCACCGGGGCCGCCCGGCACCAACAGCAGGTCGTAACCTTGAATCGCCTGATCAATGTGCAGATCGGCCTGGACGTTGACGCCATTGGAAGCACGCAGCGCGCCAGACTCGGTGCCGATGGTCGTCAGTTCGTAATGGTCGGCCGGGGCCAGGTAACGGTTGGCGATGGAAAACACTTCCATGGGACCGGCCATGTCAAGCAGGAGGAAGCCCGGGAACAACACAACGGCTACGGTTTTCATGGGTTAGGAATCACTGAAGTCAAAGGAAGATCCATCGGCTGAGCACCATTCCCCTGTAGGAGCCGAGCTTGCTCGCGATAGCGGTATGTCAGTCACAGTCAATGTCGACTGATCCATCGCTATCGCGAGCAAGCTCGGCTCCTACAGGGGGTTAGGTGTATGGCATTAAACGGGTGCTGTGCATTATGGCCAATGATGGCGTCAGCGTCGGGAAAGAATGCGTGATTGCGCTCACATTACTGTCAACCTAATCAGGACAGTGTTTCAATTTTCATCTACTTATTGCACCCGCCAGTAACCATTAACCTTCTCCTCACTCGGACGAATCAACGTCCCACCAGGAGATTTCATCATGCTGACCCTTCGCAAAGCTTCTGATCGCGGCGCGGCCAATCACGGTTGGTTGAAGTCGTTCCACACCTTTTCCTTCGCCAACTATCGCAACCCGAAAGAACAGGGTTTTTCCGACCTGTTGGTGATCAACGATGACCGCGTGGCGGCCGGTAAAGGCTTTGGCCAACACCCTCACCGCGACATGGAGATTTTCTCCTACGTGCTCGAAGGCGCGCTGGAACACAAGGACACGCTGGGCACCGGTTCGGTGATCCGTCCGGGTGACGTGCAATTGATGAGCGCCGGCAGCGGCGTGGCCCACAGCGAGTACAACCACTCGGCAACCCGGCCTGTGCATTTCCTGCAAATCTGGATCGTGCCGGAAGTCAGCGGCGCCAAACCGCGTTATCAGCAAGAGCACTTCAGCACGCAGAAAAAACGCGGGCGTCTGCAACTGATCATCTCCCCTGACGGCGACAAGGGTTCGCTGAAGGTGCGCCAGGATGCACGGGTGTACGCCGCGCTGATCGACGGCAAGGAAAGCGCTGCGCTGGAACTGGCCGCGAATCGTTATGCCTACGTGCACGTGGCCCGTGGCAGCGTTGAACTCAACGGCGTTCAGTTGCAGGAAGGTGATGGCGTGCGGGTTCGCGATGAACAGGTGCTGATGTTGAGCAACGGTGTGGATGCCGAAGTGCTGGTGTTCGACCTGCGCCCGCAAGAACTGCCTGAAATGCCGTAAGGTCAAGCAATCGCAGCCTCGTTTCACTCGTCAGCTCCCACAGGGTTTGGCTTAAACCTGTGGGAGCTGACGAGTGAAGCGAGGCTGCGATTCTTTAGGCTTTACTCGCCCGTCCCTGAAAACACCGCGACAATTTCTTCAATCACCGCCCGCACCCGCGCGGTGTGCCGCAAGTCGGCGTGGGTCACCAGCCAGACGTCATACGGCAGCGGTCGTGTGCGCTCCGGCCAGAGTCTGACCAAGCCATCCCTCTCCCCCATGTACACCGGAATTTCCCCCAGCCCGATACCCGCCGCAATGGATCGACGCACCAGCAGGCTGGAGCTCAGGCTCGACACGATCCGTCCGCGATGCAACGGCTCCGACACCAGCGTCATGTCCTTCTGGCTTTGCAGGTACGGCTGATACACCACCAGATCATGCCCTTCAAATGCCGAACCCGGCGCCGGCACACCGTTGGCATCCACATACGCCTGGGAGGCGAAAAGGCCCACTGGCCAGCGGGCGATTCGGCGCGCGATCAGGTCTGGATTATCCGGCCGGGTATTGCGCACGGCGATGTCGGCTTCGCGTTTGGCCAGGCTGAGAATCTGCGTCGAAGCGTCCAGTTGCACGCGGACGTCGGGGTGCTGCTGATGAAGGCGCGCAATGGCCGGGATCAGGAAATCGATGGCCATGGAATCCGTGGTGCTGACCCTGACGAGGCCGGTCAATCGGTCATCCAGTCCCTGGATCTGCCGCTCCAGCTCCAGTGCCGAACGCTCCATTTTTTCCACCGCCGCCAGTGCCGCCTCACCGACGGCGGTCAGTGCGTAGCCTTCCGAGGTGCGCAGGAACAACGTGGCACTCAATGACTTTTCCAGCGCCGTAATGCGTCGGCCCACCGTGGCCTGATCGACCCCCAGCACCCGCGCGGCGCCGCGCAGTGTCGACTCCCGGCACACCGCGAGGAATACCCGTGCGTCATCCCAATTCATTCGGCTTTCCTACTGATGCAGTTACGCATCACCTTAGCGCAAAATCGCTGCGTTATTGCATTGGATAATCGCGATAGGCTGAACGCCAGCAAACACCTCTCAGGATCCAGCTCATGCACAGCTCATCGCCCTCCTCGCGCAGCGCCCTGTGGCTGCCGATCTTCGCCGGCCTCAGCGCCAGCCTGGTCAGTATTGGCCTGGCGCGATTTGCGTACACGCCGTTGATTCCCTCGTTGATCCAGGCGCACTGGTTTTCCGCCAGCGACGTGGTTTACCTCGGTGCCGCCAACCTCGTCGGTTACTTGATTGGCGCCCTGATCGGCCGCCCCGTCGCGCAACGCACCTCCAACAAAACCGCGCTGCGACTGATGATGGTTGCGGTGACGTTATCGTTCTTCGCCTGTGGCTTTCCCTTGTCGGTGAGCTGGTTCTTCGGCTGGCGCCTGCTGTCGGGCGTTGCCGGTGGCGCGATCATGGTGCTGGTGGCCGCAACCGTCTTGCCCCACGTGCCGGCATCACGCCGAGGATTGGCCAGCGGCGCGATTTTTCTCGGCATCGGCCTGGGCATTGCCGGTTCGGGGACGATTGTTCCGCCGTTGCTGAGCCTTGGCCTGCAGCAGACCTGGTTCGGCCTTGGCCTGTTGTCCCTGGTGCTCACTGCGGCCAGTTGGTTCGGCTGGCCGTCAGAGGCTCATCACGTGACCGTCACACCATCAATCGACGAGCCCAAAACTGCCACTGATCCACAGGTTTACCTGCTGTTCGCTCAATACGCGTTCATGGCCGCCGGGCTGGTGCCTGCCATGGTGTTCCTGGTGGATTACGTCGCCCGTGGCCTCGGCGCCGGCCCGCATGTCGGCGCGCTGATCTGGGTGATGTATGGCCTTGGCGCGATTATCGGGCCAGTGAGTTATGGCTTTCTGGCGGATCAGTTCGGCGCGAAAGTCAGTATTCGCCTGGTGCTGGTGGTGCAGGCGATTGCCGTTGGTCTGCTGGCGATATCGAGTTCTTTTGCGACGCTTGCCTTGCTGGCGGTGATTCTCGGCTCGTTCCCGCCGGGCATCGTCCCGTTGGCGCTGGCACGGGTTCACGAACTGATCCCCCAGCCTCACCAGCAGCAAGTGGCCTGGAGCCGCGCGACGGTTTCGTTCGCGACGTTTCAAGCCATCGCAGGCTTTGCCTATTCAGCGCTGTTCAATGCCAGCGGCGGTCATCACGCCCTGTTGTTTGTCATCGCGGCGGGTGCGATTGTGGTTGCACTGCTGCTGGAACAGGGCATGCGTTTGATCAACCGTCGTGATGATTTGTTGCCTGTCTTGAACTGAATCACCGCTCCCTTAATGCGGTCCCACTGTTATGACTTCTCTATCCCAGGACTTCGACATGACCTTGCCCCAAACCATGACCCTGATTGAAATCACCGAGCCCGGCGGCCCCGAGGTTTTAAAGCCGCGCCAGGAGCCGGTGCCCACCCCGGCGGAAGGTGAAGTGCTGATTCGCGTACACGCGGCCGGGATCAACCGCCCCGATGCGCTTCAACGGGCCGGCAAGTACCCGCTGAAACCCGGCATGAGCCCGTTTCCGGGGCTGGAAGTGGCTGGGGAAGTGGTGGCCATCGGCACCGGCGTCACCGAATTTATCGTGGGCGACAAGGTCTGCGCGCTGACCAACGGCGGCGGCTACGCACAGTATTGCGTGGCACCGGCCGGCCAGACACTGCCGATCCCTGAGGGGATGGATTGGGTACACGCGGCGGCAGTCCCGGAAACCTTCTTCACGGTGTGGGCCAACCTGTTCGACATGGGCGGTGCCAGCAAAGGCCAGCGCGCACTGATCCACGGCGGCACCAGCGGCATCGGCACCACCGCGTTGATGCTCTGTCGCGAATTCGGGGTCAAGGCCTTCGCCACGGCGGGCAGTGAGGACAAGTGTGCGGTGATCCGTCAGTTGGGGGCCGAGCCGATCAACTACCGTGACCAGGATTTCGCCGAAGTCATCGCGCAAAAAACCGCCGGCAAAGGCGTGAACGTGATCCTCGACATCATGGGCGGTTCGTACCTCAATCCCAATATTGCGGCGCTGGGCATGGAAGGTCGATTGGTCATGCTGGGCTTTCTCGGCGGTGCTCACGCCAAGGATGTCGACCTGCTGGCGATCATGGCCAAGCGCGCAATCATCACCGGTTCCCTGTTGCGCTCACGCACCCGCGAAGAAAAGGCCTCGATTGCTGAACAGTTGCGAGAGTACGTCTGGCCAGTGCTCGCCGCCGGGCGCTGTTTGCCGATGATTGACAAGGTGTATGCGCTCAATGATGCGTCGCAGGCCCATGCGCGGATGGAGGCTGGGGATCATGTTGGCAAGATTGTGTTGCAGGTGGATTGATCGGGATTTGGCGTTGCCAGCAATGGCCCCATCGCGAGCAAGCTCGGCTCCTACAGATCCCTTGTGGGAGCCGGGCTTGCCCGCGATGGGGCCCGATCATTCACCCCAAAACCTCATACGGCTGTCGAAATTCTTCCCGCCCCAGCCACGCATCTGCTAAAAACCGTCCTTTCCCGCTGATCTCCCGGACCCTCGCATGTTGTCGAATTTGTTGAGCCGCTTGAGCCGTCGCTGGCTACCGCTGCTGTGCATGGCCACATTGATCGTCGGCCTGCCGGTGAGTTGTGGCGTGCTCAACTACAAAGAACGCGAGTTGCTGTTTCGCATCGAGCCGGGCACGGCCGGTTGGTATCGCGGCTTGCCGAGCGATGTGCAGGAATTCGACATCAAACCCGCCAGTTTCAAGGCCGGGCAAAACCTGCATGCCTGGTGGTGGCCGGCGGCGCGTCGGGATGCGCCGTCGATCCTCTACCTCCACGGCGTGCGCTGGAATCTGACGGGCCAGGCGTTTCGCATCGAGCAATTGCGCGCGATGGGCTACTCGGTGCTGGCCATCGACTACCGTGGCTTCGGTCAAAGCAAAGGCGACTTGCCCTCGGAAGCCAGTGTTTACGAAGACGCCCGAGCCGCTTGGGAGCGTTTCACCCAGATGCAACCGGACGCCAACAAGCGTCTGATCTACGGCCATTCCCTGGGCGGCGCAGTGGCCATCGACCTTGCGGCAGACCTGGCCGCACAAGCGAAAAAGCACCATGACCCGGTGCCGGTGCGCGGGCTGGTGATCGAGTCCACGTTCACCTCGCTGGGCGATGCCGTGGCGCAAGTGGCCGACAGCAACCTGCCGGTGAAATGGCTGCCGGTGCGTTGGCTGGTGTCGCAGAAATTCGATTCCATCGACAAAATCGTCGACATCGACATGCCGCTGCTGGTGGTCCACGGCCTGGCCGACCCGTTCATGCCTTCACGCTTCAGCCAGCAATTGTTCAATGCCGCCAATGAACCCAAGCGCCTGCTGCTGGTGCCCGGCGGTACGCACAACAACAGCATGAGTCTGGGTGGCAGCCAGTATCGCCAGGCAATCGATGGTTTGATGAAAGCCAAACCTAGCGGTAACCCCGGGCTTGCAGGTTGAACAGCTGCGCGTAACGCCCGCCCGCCGCCGCCAGGCTATCGTGATCGCCACGTTCCAGGATCGCCCCCTGGTCCAGCACGATGATGTGATCTGCATTGCGCACGCTGGAGAACCGGTGGGAAATCAGCAGCGTCATGCGGCCTTCGGTGTGCTCGCTGAAATGCTCGAACACCGCCGCTTCCGCCGCCGGATCGAGGGCCGAGGTCGGCTCATCGAGAATCAGGATATCGGCATCGCGACGCATGTAGGCACGTGATAAAGCGATCTTCTGCCACTGCCCGCCGGACAACTCTTGCCCACCGGCAAACCATCGCCCCAGTTGTGTGGCATACCCGCGATCCAGACGTTCGATGAACGGCGCCGCCATGCCTTGGGCCGCCGCGTCCTGCCAGCGCTGTTCATCGTTGAACGCCAAGGTGTCGCCAACGCCGATGTTTTCGCCCACCGAGAATTGGTAGCGGATGTAATCCTGAAAAATCACGCCGATGCGCTGCCGCAGCGCAACTTCCTGCCAAGCCTGCAAATCGCTGCCGTCGAGCAGGATTCGCCCTTGATCGGGGCGGTACAGACGCGTCAGCAACTTGATCAGCGTGGTCTTGCCCGAACCGTTTTCGCCCACCAGCGCCAGGCTCCGCCCCGGCACCAGATGCAGGTCGATACGCTCCAGCGCAGCACGACTCGCCCCCGGATACGTGAAGCCGACATTCTCGAATCGCAGGCCATCGCCAGGCACGGCGCCTTCCGTGAGCGTCCCGGTATCGGCCACCACCGGTTCGGCCAGGTACTCGTAGAGGTTGGATAGGTATAGGCCATCTTCATAGAGCCCGCTGATGGCGCTCAAGCTACTGCTGACCGCGGTTTGCCCCTGCTTGAACAACACCAGGTACATGGTCATTTGCCCCAGGGTGACATTGCCGTGAACGGCATCGACCACCACCCACGCATACGCCAGGTAAAACGCCGCCGTGCCGAGCAGGCCGAGGACAAATCCCCAGCCATCGCGACGCAACGTCAACCGACGGTCTTCGGCGTAGAGACGCGCGAAGGTATCGCGATAACGCTTCAATAACAGCGGCGCGAAACCGAACAATTTGACCTCTTTGATGTAGCCCTCATGGGAGAGCAGCGTCTCGATGTAATTCTGCTGCCGACTCTCCGGCGCCCGGCGGGTGAACAGCCGAAACGCATCCCCGGAAAAATGCGCCTCGGCGAAAAACACCGGCAACGCTCCGACCACCAGCAGCACCAGCGCCCACGGCGAAAAGTGCACCAGCAATACGCCGAAGCTGATCAGCACAATCAGGTTCTGAATCAGCCCCAACGACTTCATCACCAGCGCCAGCGGCCGGGTCGATGCCTCACGCCGTACCCGCACCAGTTTGTCGTAAAACTCGGAATTCTCGAACTGCACCAACGACAACGTCTGGGCTTTCTCCAGAATCATCGTGTTGACCTTCTGCCCCAACTGCACGCGCAACAGCGACTGCTGAACCGACAACGCCCGTTGCGTAGCGGACAACAACGCCAGCACCCCCGCCTCCATCAGCACATAACGCACCACCGGCCACAACGGCGCACTGCCCTGCTGCGCATGCAACTGCATGGCGCTGACCACCGCGTCGACGATGCGCTGACCGATCCACGCGGCGAGTGCCGGGAGGACACCGGCAATCAGGGTGGCCAGGACCAGGCCGAGGAACAATCCACGGGACGTGCCCCAGACCAGAAGCAAGGCGCGTCGGGCCTGGTCGAACAAGTCGGTGAGGCGGCCAAAAACCGGGATCATCCCGAGCACTCCACCTGAAACCGCGCCCGATACCGCCCCGGGCTCTCCCCCGTCCATTTCTTGAACGCCCGATGGAACGCACTCGGCTCCTGAAAGCCCAGCCGTTCAGCGATGTCGCTGATGCTCGCCTTGCTCTGGCGCAATTGTTCAAACGCAACGCCGCGCCGTACTTCGTCCTTGATCTCCTGATAGGAGCAGCCTTCGCGCTCGAGTTTTCGGCGGAAGGTGCTGGGGCTCAAGTGTTGTTCCAGGGCGAAATCCTGCAGGGTCGGCCATTCGCTGTAGTCGCTGTTGCGCAGGCGCTGGTGCACTTGCGAGGCCAGGCCGTGCTGGTTGCGGAAGCGGATCACCAGCCATTGCGGGGCCGTGCGCAGGAATACTTTGAGTGAGGCCAGGTCTTGCACCACCGGCAGGCGCAGGTAGTGGCTGGCGAATTCGATTTCGGTGCGCTCGGCGCCGAAGGTCAGGTTGGGGCCCCACAGCAGGCGGTCGTCGCTGAGGGACACGCGTTCATGACGGAAGTCTGCACGGTCGATGGGAATACGTCGCCCGCCCAGCCAGCACAGCAGGCTGATCATCAGCACCAGGAACGTCTCTTCGCCAAAACGGCTGACGTCGTCGTTTTGCGCGTGGGTGTCGAGGCTGATGATGGCGCGCTTGCCGCGCACGGTCAGGGTGCCGCGAAAGTCGCGCAGGAACAGGCCGAAATTGGCCAGGCACTGGCGCATGGCTTTGTGCAGGTCGGGTTCCTGGATCAACGCACGGCAGATCAAGGCGAAGCTACCCGGCGGCATGCCGTGGGAGTCGAGCCGAAAAAACTCGTCGTTCAACTCGCGGATCTGAATCAGCCAGAGTTCCGCAAACGCACTGGCCGGCACCCGCGCCGTGGGCTCAGCCATAAATGCCGGGTCGATACCGGCCTGTTCCAGCACAGCCGTCAGGCGCTGCGAATCTCCTCCCAGGGCGTGGATCATGGCTTGCACGAAATAAACGGCAACCGAGTCGTTTTCCCGCATGTGAACGTTTCGCTCCCTGACACTTGAATGGCAAAAAACACCAGCACCGTTGAACAGTTGCGGCATAGGACAACTGAGCGGCCGGTTCTAGACTCGCGGCCAATAGTACGCCTTCGACCGTTACGACGGCCAAGGTATCGCAAGGTATGAGTGGAAGGACGGCAACATGAATCTGCAAAACATCGGCGTGATCGGCGCGGGCACCATGGGCAACGGGATTGCGCAGGTCTGTGCGCTGGCCGGCTTCACCGTGACCCTGATCGACATCTCCGAAAGCGCCCTGCAAAAAGCCCTGGCCACCGTCAGCAAAAACCTCGATCGCCAGGTCGCCAAGGAAACGCTGACCGAGGAACAGAAGCACGTCGCCCTCGACAGGATTCGCACCAGCACCCAGTACGACAGCCTGAAGAACGCGCAACTGGTGATCGAAGCGGCCACCGAAAACCTCGACCTGAAACTGCGCGTGCTGCAACAGATTGCCGCGCAGGTCAGCACCGAGTGCGTGATTGCCTCCAACACCTCGTCGCTGTCGATTACCCAACTCGCCGCCAGCGTCAGCCAGCCTGAGCGTTTCATCGGTCTGCACTTCTTCAACCCGGTGCCGGTGATGGGCCTGATTGAAGTGATTCGCGGCCTGCAAACCAGCGACGCCACGCACGCCCTCGCCCTGGACATGGCGACCACCCTGGGCAAAACCGCGATCACCGCCGGCAACCGCCCGGGCTTCGTGGTTAACCGGATTCTGGTGCCGATGATCAACGAAGCCATTCTGGTGTTCCAGGAAGGCCTGGCCAGTACCGAAGACATCGACGCCGGCATGCGCCTGGGCTGCAACCAGCCGATCGGCCCGCTGGCCCTGGCCGACCTGATCGGTCTGGATACCTTGCTGGCCATCATGGAAGCCTTCTACGACGGCTTCAACGACAGCAAATACCGCCCGGCGCCACTGCTCAAGGAAATGGTCGCCGCCGGTTATCTGGGCCGTAAAACAGGACGTGGCTTCCATGCCTATGCCTGAGCGTTGCTCGCGTTTTAACGAGTACCGGGACAAAGTGCTGGAGTTGTTCTCCAGCAAGGGTTTCGGTCAGGTCGGCATGCGTGAACTGGCGACGTGCCTGGGGCTGTCCTCGGGCTCGTTGTACCACCATTACCCGAGCAAGCAGCATTTGCTGCTCGACTTGATCGAGGAGTTCTACGAAGAGCTGCTGGCGACGCTGGATCGCCTCAATCAAAAGGGCCCGGCGAAACGCGACAAGCTGCAAAACCTGATCCGCGCGCATTTAAATCTGCACCGCGAAATGCCCTGGCATTTTCGTCTGGCGGAACGCGACAGCGGTTGCCTCAATGACGAGCAACAGGCGCGAGTCCGGCAATTGCGTGAGCAATACGAACACCGCCTGCTGCTGATGCTCGGCACCAAACCCCGGGTTGGTGAACAGGCGCAACGGGCCACTGCACACGCCATCGCCAATTTGCTCAACAGCGCCCCCAGCTGGCTCATGCAACATCCGCTGAATGACCATGAGCGCGATGAACTGCTGGAAAACATGGTGAGCGGGGCCATTGAGCGTCTGCTGCGGCCTTCGGCGCCACGCGCGGTGGCGTGAGCACCTGACGCAATGTCAGGTGCACGCGTGCTCAGGCAATAAAGCACCGCACTTCAATAGAAAAATCATCTAAACAAATTTTGCCAAACACTCCCTCTAACGCTTTGCTAATGGCGTCCAATTACTGCGGAGCCGGCGGTTGATCCAACCACGCCCGGCCGCATTCGTTACCGGGAGCACACCATGAAAATCAATCCCTACCTGATCTTCAACGGCGACTGCAAAGCGGCCTTCACCTTTTACGAAAGAAGCTTGCCCGGCAAGATCGAAGCCATGATGACCTTCGGTGAAACCCCGGCCGGCGAGCACGTGCCGACGGATCTTCACAACCTGATCATTCACACCCGCCTGGTGGTGGGCGATCAGGCGATCATGGGGTCCGACACGACACCGGATCGTCCCGTCGATGACATGGCCGGTTTTTCGGTTTCGCTGAATGTCGACAGCATCGCGGAGGCGGAACGGGTCTTTAATGCCTTGTCGGAAGACGGCACCGTGCAAATGCCACTGGAACAGACGTTTTGGGCCGCGCGTTTCGGCATGCTGGTGGACCGGTTTGGCGTGTCGTGGATGGTCAATTGCGAGAAAGACCAATAGCAGGCTTTTGCGACGGGCATGAAAAAGCCCAACCTGAAAAAGTTGGGCATGGAATGTCGCCGGGCAACCTATCAGAGGGCGAAAGGCTCAATAGAGAATTGGCTAGTCGCGGCCTGAGCGACTAGCTTTAACGTGGTCCGGATCATCAACGTACTGTCAGCATTCGCTGAGCAGAAACACAGGCAGGACACTGACCCTTCGCTTGATTGGCAAAATCACATTAATGGAGCACAGTCCCGATGAATATCAAAAACAAAAGCCGTGCCCTGCTGGGTTTGGCACTGCTGGCTGCTGGCCTTGCCGGTTGCCAGACTAACCAGCAATTTATTGCTGCCAATCAAGATGCCGCGTTGAAGGTGGTGACCACTCGCGCAGCCTTCGAAATGAACTGCCAGGCTGTAACGCCGACCATCTTGTCGAGCAAAGTAGCCCAAATGCAATATGGCTATGCCCGTACCGAATACACCGTGGGTGTTCGTGGTTGCGGCAAGCAAGCGGTGTATATGGCACTGTGCCTGGACACCAGCACCTGCAATGCCTACACCGATACCGCCCGCCTCGGCCAATATTGATTGACCTGCCGCCGCAACCCTTTGCGGCGGCTTTCCAATAGCATCCCCGTCCTTTCTAAAAAGGGGACAAGCCGCAACGCTAGCTGCTGTTACAACGTGCGTGTTGGCTGAACTGCCGGTTGGCTTCAGAGCTTGGCGATCGAGACCTCGGTGGATTTGACGAAGGCAATCACTTCGCTGCCCACTTTCAGTTCAAGGTCACGCACCGAGCGCGTGGTAATTACGGACGTAACGATTCCAGAGGCGGTTTGCACGTCGATCTCGGACACCACTTCGCCTTGAACGATTTCCTTGATGACGCCCTTGAACTGGTTCCGGACGTTGATCGCTTTGATGGTCATGATGAGGCTTCCTGTCTGGTGGCGGACGCATCCGTGCGGATGCGCAGGCCTTCAAAGTGCACCACCTGTACAAACAACAAAAGGAATAAATAATTATCTATTTATTCCTTTTTTGAATATAAAACCTCGGATCATTGCCCGGGTTTTCAGGACGTTTGAACCATTCGTCGTATAGGCAAATCTTTGACGCCAAGCTCATTGTGTCTGGCTTGGGGTTTGCAAAGGCCGGTCGTAGCCGCCCGGAAACGACGTTATTCTGACGCAGCGACAATCAATTCAACATTCAAGGACCCCGGCGAAACGCCTGGTGAGTCACCGGAGATTTAACGTGTCAACCCTCAGTGAAATCGCAGCGAACCACGCGAGAATGGCTAAATTACAGGAACAAGAGTCGACCGGATTAAGTGAGCGGCACGTTCAAATTGTGGGGTGCTTCGAAGTGCCCGTCATGGAAGAACAACAGCAACACATTCCATTGCACTTGATCGCTGGGGCGCAGGACAACCACCTTGCCCAGGCAGCGGGTTATTTGCTCTGAGTGAGTTTGTGCGCAGGGAGTGACACCAACCGGTTGGTAACTATTCCCTGCGCACTGATCCAGTGCATCAGAAACTTCGTTAGACTTTCTGACCCAACAGCAACCCTGTGGGGAGGAAGCCAGTTGCTACTGCGAAGGCATTGCCCGCAATCGCCGGCCCACTACATCCAGCACATCGCAGCCATCGCGCAATGGGATGGCGCACAGCAACGCAAAGTCGCTGAGGATGAAGGATTCGCACTCAATCGAACCGCGCATCGACATGTTTTCCAGTACCTGAGTGACGGCACGAATTCGGTAGTTGGCGGCTTCATATAAAACGTCGAGCGGTGCGTGGGTATCGACGAACAGCGTGGGCATGTCGGTGCAGTTGCTGGTGAGGGCCATGAAGCGGCTTTTGGGGTGAGGGATTGGTTTTTCGTAGGGTGGATCTGGGTGAAGGGTTTTCATTTTTTTTAACCTTTGGCGGATAAGTTTAAGCTACCAACGGCCTTCCTACGGGCTTGGGTGGCAGCCGTACGCGGGAGTAGGAAACTGAGGATCCACCAAACTCAGCCACGCCGAAGCGTGTCCCGCGCACAGCCGCCGCGAACGATCTTACGGACACTAAGTAAGTGCCGCAATCACACGACAGCGCTGACGCGCGGTGAAAATCCAAGGGTTCCTACACCCTGCCACTGCATTTGCAGCGACAGCCAAAGACTATCCATGGAAATCACTTCGCACCAGTTCATCAAAGCCGCTACAACTTGAAGGAAACTTCCGACGACCTTGCCCAGAAATTTCGCCCTCGCGCAGGGAAAAAGGGGACGGATTTATTTTTTGCTCTTATCAAAGCTAACGGCAAAAATAAATCCGCCCCCCTTTACCGTCCCTCTGGTTCAGAGCCCCCCTACCAAGTGGATTGGTCTTCAAGACCCGCTTTGTGAAGATCATCTTTCCACTCTACAGTTGCCAATCTAAAAATATCTTCGAAAAAAGCTCTCGTGTTCTCCATCTCATCCCAACCACAAGGGAAAGACGAATATTCTTCAGGGTCATACGCCAGCAGCGATTGAAAATCATAATCTTTATCCTGGAGAGCTTCCTCCAAACTCTTATAAATAAAGAATTTGTGCCGGTATGACTTTCTTGTAGGCAAGCAGTATTTAAGTATTATCTCTTCCCTATCAGCCGGGTCATTAGGATCAAGTTTTTCAAGAGCCTCCCCTAGCGTTTCTTCACGGTCATATATATCAATTCCCCCCAAAAAAAATGCTGGGGTCGGGAGGTATGGTTGCCCATCATCTGGATCAATAAACATTTCTCACCTATTTAATTGGATATAGCGTAAACGGCACGCCAGTTACAGGATCGAATTTCATTTCAAATCCATTCATTTGAATCAATTCCGGATTTTTTTCCGACTTTGGATTAGGTATATAGCCCTCTCCCGCACCAGGGAGTCTCATCCTCACAATATCGGCCTTCTGAGAATCTTTTCCCGTAAAACGTGTTAGCCCTTGCTCCGTCCGTGTTGTTCCGAGTTTGTAGGCTTTGAGCATGATTTCCCAACTATGAAATCTGGAGCTGGAATTACCTTTCTTATTCCGAGGTGTCTTACCTGTAATAGGATTCGTACCATCGATAGCTCGTTGTTTCCATTTGGTCTCTGAGATCTCAGGATCATGCTTCCCAACCATATGCATGCCTTGACTGTCGTTTAATCTTTTAACTTCTTTCTTGGCAAGCTCCGAAGCACTTAGCTTCGGCTTCGGCAGCGCCGGCTCACCCTCATCAACCTTAGCGCCAGTCGTATCATCCGGCGCCTGACACCCAGGCTTATTCGGCGGCGGGCAGTTCCCGCTCAACCCCAACGGATCAACCCACCCCGTCGGGTTCGGCGTGTATTGGTACTGATTCAGCCCACCCGCCAACTTCACCGGGTCCGGCGTCAGGTATCGGCCAATCTCTGGATCATAGTACCGATGCCGGTTGTAATGCAGGCCGCTCTCGGCATCAAAGTACTGCCCCTGAAACCGTAGTGGCTGCTCAAGCTGCTCGCCCCCACCGAACGCCAAATGCGTGACTTTGCCGTAGGCGTTGTACTTCGCCGACCACACAATCTCGCCACCAAAGTCGGTCAGTTCCTGCGGTGTACCGAGGTGGTCGAGTTGGTAGTAGAACGGGCAGGCTTTGCGCGGGCCTTTGCCGTCGAGCATGGCCAGCGGGCGGAAGCTGCCGGGTTCGTAGAGGTAGCTGCGGTAATGTTCGCGGCTGCTTTCGGCGACGAGGTGGTCGCCTTGCCAGAAGAACTCGGTGGTTTTTCCGTCGACGGTTTTGGCGATGCGGCGGCCGAAGGCGTCGTAGCGGTAGCTGGAGCGGCGACCGTCCGGGGTGGTGACGCCGATGAGGCGATGTTGGCAGTCGTAGCGGTACTCGGTGACGAGTTTTTGCCCGGTGCCGCGGCGTTCGCGGATCAGGTTGCCGAAGGCGTCGTAGTCGTAGTGGCGGTCGCCTTGCATCAGCAACCGATTGCCTCGCACTTTCGCGGCGCCGGGGCGGTCCTGCATCAACAGGTTGCCGGCCGGGTCGTGGGCGAAGGATTCCGGTGGGGTGTCGCGGGTATGGCGCACGCGGATCAGGCGGTTAAGCGGGTCGTATTGGTAGTTGCGTTGGCCGTGGCGGGTGTCGGCGATGCTGTCGAGATTGCCGTTGGTGCTGTAGGCATAGTCGCGGCGATACAGTGGTTGTTGGTTTTGGCTGATGGCATGGGCTTGCAGACGGCCCTGATCGTCGTAGGCAAAGTCGCTGAGCAACTGGCCTTGTTGGCGTTGTTGTTCGCGACCGAAGGTAAATTGGTGGCCGGTGAGCCGCGCGCCGTTGAGGTCGATGGCGGTCAGCGCGCCGCCCTTGGCGTGGTGGTAATCGAGTTTGCTGCCGTCCGGCAGGCGCAGGCGATTGAGTTGGCCGCAGGCGTCGTAGCCATAGCGCAGGGTGCCCCAGCCCTGATGCTCGGTGATCAAGCGGTCCTGTGGGTCGTATTCGAATTCCAGCGGATGGTCATGGCCGTCGTCGACGCCAATCAGCCGGCCGAGGCTGTCGTAGCGGTATTCGACCTTGACGCCGTCGGGCAGGGTTTTGACCCGCAAGCGGCCGGCCGCATCTCGTTCATAAGCGGTGATCAGCTGCGAACCGTCAGCGCCGAACTCGGTTTTCTCCAGCAGATGGCCATTAAGGTCGTAGGCATACGCCGTGCGTTGGCCGTCGAATCCGGTTTCCTGTCGGATCAATCCGCCGGCGGTGTAGTCCAGCCGATATCTTTCGCCGGATTCGTTTTCGATTTCCGTGAGCAACAGCTGCGCGTTGTCGTAGCGGTACTTCAGCTGGGTACCGTCAGCATTGAGCCGGCGGCTGACCAGGTGCAGGTCGTCGAGGTATTCATAGCGCGTGATGCGGCCGAGTTCGTCGCGTTCGGCGGTGATCTTGCCGTAGGCGTTGTAGCTGTAGGCGCGACTGGCACCGGTAGGAAGAATCGTCTGGATCAGTCGGCCAACGGCGTCCCATTGCGACTTCGTGACTGCGCCGTGTTCGTCCTGACGGGTAATCTGCCGACCCAGTGCATCGTAGGAAAAACGCCGCACCCCACCGTCCGGGAGCGTCTCCTCGACCAGTTGCCCCAAACCGTTCCAGACGAATACATGCCGACTGGTGTCCGGGTAGCGGATCGACAGCAGCTGACCTTTGTCGTCGTAGTGGTAATGGGTGATCTGGCCGTCAGGATCGGTCGCTTCGGTGATGTCACCCTGGGCATTGCGCTGATACTTCCACACCGCTTTACCGCGATAGCGCGCGTGCAGGAAACCGTTGCGATACTCGTAGGCCGTTGGCTCATCTTCTGGCGGAAGCAGCGCCACCAGGCGTCCGACTTCGTCGTAGCGGTATTCAGTCACCGCCCCGAGCGGGTCTTGCTCAGCCATCAGCCGGCCTTCATCGTCGTAGGCCTTGAGCTGTTCACCGCCGTCCAGTTCGACCTTTCGCACCAGCCGCGCCCGCTCGTCGTGGACGTAAACCTCTTCGCTGCCATCGAGGTTGTGCACGGTGACGCTGCCGGCGTCATCCCAGACGTAATGCGCGTCCATCTGCGCGAACGAGGCCCAATGGCGGATGCAGCGCGCCGCTTTGCCGGACCTTTCCCACGCCCAGAAGAAACTCGCCCCACCGGCCAGTTGCCGCTGGAGGATGACGTGCTGGTCGTCGTAGTCGTAGCGTTCGCTTTCACCGGCGGCGTTGCTGGCTTCGATCAGTTGTGCGCGTTCGTCGTAGGTGTAACTGACCAGGGTTTGCTCGGTTTTCCAGCACTCCTCAAGGGTTTGCGCGGGGACAACCACTTGGTAGTCGACGGCGACCAAATGGCTGCGCTCATAACGCAAACGCAAGGCGCGGCCGGCGCCGTTGTCGAGGCGCTGGATGCGCGCCTGGCGGTCGCGAGTGATGCGCAGGCGGTTGTCGTAAGCGTCGCTGATCGCGGTCAAAAAACCATTTCGAAAGTGATAAAACCGCGTCTCGCCGCCGGCCTGGGCGAGGATCAGTTCTTCGGGTTCGGCCCCGAGATAAATCGCCGCGCGCGACAGGCTGTTGTGGATCGCCGGGCGTTCAGCGGACGGCAGCGGGAATGGGGTGCGACGGTTTTCGTGGTCGATCCAGATGACGCTGTCGCCGTCGATTTCCAGGCGATGGGAAAGCGAATGGCTCCAGCCGAAACCGAGGCCACAATCGATCTCGGCGGCACTGGTGCGATAGAGCCGGGTGAAGTCAAACGGCAGAATGCCGTCCAGCGCACCGTCGGTCAGGGTCAGCAGTTCTTCGCCGGTGACCATCGACACCGGGCATTTGTTGGTGGCGGTTTTATTGGCGGAATCGGCGGCGTCACCGTTGGGGTTTTTCGCCTGATCCGGGGCGTTGTCGTGGTGTTCGTTTTGCTTGAGCGTGGTGTTGCGTTTGGCATCCCAGCGTAGTTGCATGCGACCTTTATTTAGTCCCGCTGCAACGCCGCGTGCGGCGACTGCTTTGTACTGGTCGACGTACTTCATGAAGATGGTGAGGATGTTGAAAGTTGCCTCGACGAACCGGATCGCAAGATCGGCCAGCAACTTTCCATACTTGAGCCCGCGAGCAGCTAAATAGGCTCTCGCGACAGGCATTCCGACTCGTGTGAAAGCCAGTGCCGAAGCAATTAAAATATCGATCAGCACCGAGACTATGACGTAGCTGGCAACCTCTGCCGACTTACCGGCCATTTCACTGGGCGGTAAAGCCGAAAGCCACAAACTCGCAGCCCGAAACAACAAACAAAGCGCCGCTTCATCGCTAGCCAGCAACATGGCTTTTTCCATCGCTGCTGGGGATTGCTTCGCCAAATCGATGAGGTGCTGCGCACCACTGCCAAGCTTTTCAAGGTGAGCGCCAGGATTTTTAAGGATGTCAAAGACAAGGCTCAGGCCATCCCAAACACCCATGACCGCGGCCCAGCCTCCCGCCAGCAATCCATTCCCGGCGGCCGCAAAAGTTGACTGCGACCACTGCGGCTTGAAGCCTTCCCACTCTGTGCGTAGCCATGCTTCCAGTTGCTGGGTGAGGCCGTCATAGGAAGAGAAAAGATCATCGACTTGCTGTGGCGTTACTTCATCGTTGACGTGAATGCGATAGAACTTGCCCTCTTTCCCCGTGAAAGTCCCTTTGCCGTTCTGATCAAGCGTTACAGGCGTTTTTTTGCCGCCATCCATGGCAATCACATCGACCTGAATATTCCCCACAGGAATGTCATAAACCGATTCGAACTTGCTCTCGATCTCCAGCGTTCCACCCTTCGAGCACTGCACGACGGTAGAGAAAAATTCGTCGTCACCACTGCTCACTGTGGTGATGGCGTCGCCGAAACGAATGATCCGCTCCATACCCATCAACGAAGGCAAATCCGCAACGTGACTGGCTTGGTCTGCCGCTTGGCTAAACCAGCGTTTCAGCTGTTCACGGTAGAGAGACAGGGTGTCTGGAAAACGGTCGAGTTCCTGCTCGATGCGGGCGATGTGCGCCATCAACGCACCGAACGGCATGGAGTGGAGTGGAAAATCGGGTCGAACATGAGCAATCCCTCGCGCTGAAAATGGGGCGCGCGAGACTTTGCGGGGGATCAATCAGGAAAGAAGTCAGGGAAGTAGTATATGGACGTAGGACTAATCTTTAATTAGCGATCGACAAACAACAAACAGCCCTAAACGAAAACGTGGCGTGAAGTTTCCCTCATGCCACGTTTGTACTTCAGACACCGGCGGTGTTACTACCCATCACCCCGAGCCGCCAACTCTTTCAACTTGAGCTCTGCCAACGGATGCCCGGCCTTCGCAGCCATTTCCCACCAGCGCTTAGCTTCAGCTGGATCCGGCGCTTTGCTCGGCGTTCCAGCCAGACTGATCACCCCAACCTGATACGCCGCCTTGCCATCCCCCGCCAACGCCGCCAGGCGCAGCAATCGCACGCCTTCCTCGCGAGCCCCAAGGCCGACGCCGCGGAAGGTCAGGATGTGGCCGTAGAAGCTTTGAGCGCCGACGTCACCCAGGTTCGCCATGCGGGCGAACTGGCCTTCGAGCCAGCTCCAGCCTCGCGGTTGGCGCACGAACCATGACCAGTGAAACAACCGGCGGGCCAGCCAGTAACCGGCCCGGGCCTTGAGTTTTAAAAACACTCAGGCCTCGGCCGATTCGGGGTATTCATATTCGAACACACGCACCACTTCCGAAGCGTGCCAGGAGGCGGCGGCGACACCGTCGGACGGCCCGGAGAAACGCCCCAGGCGCTCGACACATTCGAAGAAGCCGGTTCGCGGCAAGCGGCTGGCACCCTGGCTGATCACCAGCGAGCTGCGCAGGGGCTGCTCGGCCCTGGCATCCAGCGCGGCCAGATGTTCGAGCGCAGCGGTGAGGGTTTGCATGGCCGGCGTGGGCAATTGCAAACGCTCCAGCAACGCTCGATAGGTCAGCAGATGCCGCTGACGACGCGCCTGATCCAGTTCACCCAGCAACCCGTCCCAATGTTGACGACTGATGCGTACGCTCACGATTCATCCCTCCACCCTGGCACCGTCAATTCCCAGGCCAGGCTGCGGCGAATCGCGGCGTCGGGTAGACGCTCGCCACTTTCGATCAAGGCCAGATAAGACGGGCTGATGCCTACCGTGCGGGCGAGCGCCTCGATGGCGATGCCCTTCCCTTCGCGCAAACTGCGTAGTTGATCCAGACCTGGAAGAATCTGGTCTGGTGTTGCCGTGCGATGCACTGGCGCGTCTGGCGCCGGTTGTTGGTTGATGCCTGCTGCTTTCAGTAGAGCCTGGTACTGAGCCCACGGTAAAACTGCATACTCGGGCTCGCCTTCGCGTGTGATTATCTGAATATCCATGACTTCCCCGTAGGACAACGACACTTTGCGAGTCGGCACTTTTCCCTAGAAGTGTAATCCTAACAGCGGCCAAGGTCGCGCGGGGGTATCAATAAATTGGATCCTCAGTCGCCCCGTTTCTTTTGGGGACCCTGGAGCTGAAGTTTCTCCGGGGTATCGGGCAGACGTTCAACCACTGCCAGCTTCTCCGGCACCTGACGTTTGCGCCAGGCGCGAAAGGCATTGAGTTCGTCGTCGAGGACTTTCATCAGCCAGGCCAGCACGGCGATGTCATCGAGCATGCCGAACACCGGAATGAAATCCGGGATGGCATCCACCGGGCTGAGGAAATACATCAGGCCGGCGACCACCGAGACCAGCGCCTTCGGGCTGACGGCACGGTATTCCCCACGCCAGTAGGCCAGGCACAGCGCCTGCAACAAGCGCAGATCATCCTTGACCTTGCCCAGGCGATTGCCCTGGCTGGCACCTTTGCTGGCGACGGCGAACAGCAGCGTCGGCAAGCGCCCACGCGCGAGCAGGCGCCCGGCGAGGGGCAAGAATCGAGCGAAATTCCAGGGTGCTTTCATCATTCCTCCCACTGAAATGTTATCCACACAAATTGTGGATAACCTTGTGAACAGAGCTGCTTTTCACCGCTGAAAGCCCCGTTTCATAAGGGTCCGGCTCAGATCGGGCGTTTTTTACTCACATAAAAAAACCCAAGATTTCATTGACTTGGCGCGCCGGCGCGGCTAGCACGGGCGTCTTCAATGGCTATGACTCCAGCGTACAGCAACCGTTCGCTTTGTTTACCTGCGCCGAACCCCGGATGCAACAACGCCCCGCATAAGCGAGGCGTTGTTGTCAAAGCAGACGCTGATTACTTGGCGGCGTCTTCTTTGGCTGGATCTTTGATCGCCAGCAGTTCCAGGTCGAATACCAGCACCGAGTTGGCTGGAATCGCCGGGCTTGGGCTTTGGGCGCCGTAAGCCAGTTCGCTAGGGATGTACAGCTTGTACTTCTCACCAACGTGCATCAGTTGCAGGCCTTCGACCCAACCCGGAATCACACCGCTGACCGGCAGATCGATCGGGCTGCCGCGCTCGACGGAGCTGTCGAAGACGGTGCCGTTGGTCAGCTTGCCGGTGTAGTGAACAGTCACTACGTCGGTCGGCTTAGGCTGTGGGCCATCGGCTTTCTTTTCCACTTCGTACTGCAAGCCCGAGGCGGTGGTCACTACGCCAGCTTTCTTGGCGTTTTCTTCGAGGAACTTCTTGCCGGCAGCTGCCGACTCTTCGCTCATCTTGGCCATACGCTCTTCAGCACGCTTTTGCAGTGCAGCGAAGGCTTCAACCAGCTCCTCGTCTTTGAGCTTCTGCTCTTTCTTGCCAACGGCATCTTCGATGCCCTGGGCTACGGCTTTGGAATCCAGGTCATCCATGCCTTCCTGAGCCAGGCTTTTGCCCATGTTCAGGCCAATACCGTAGGAAGCTTTTTGCGCCGGAGTTTTCAGCTCTACACTGGTCTGCGAATCACAACCCGCGAGTACCAGGCTAACCAGGGCTACCGCCGCCGCCAACCGATGCTGTTTCATGCTATTTCCTTGTTCATGCGCCTAAAGGGCAATCGAGTAAAGCCGCGAGCTTATCAGGCGGCCACGACCAATGGCTACCGGCATGAGAGCTGGAAACTTCTGATAAGTTCAGGTGTTTTAACGCATTTGCGGATTGGCTTCATGAAGCTTCTGTCATCTGGCACCTACAGCAGCTGATCCCGTATCCCACAACATCTGGCGTAATGGCCACTTGCCGCACCCCGGACGCTAAGGCATAAGAGAGCCACAACTCGACAAGGATGTTTATCTTGCGCCTCTTATTTCGCCTGCTGATGCTGGTGGCTGTGCTGCTGGGACTCGGCCTTGCCGTAGTTCTGTACTACGTCGCCAATCCGAAACTGCCGACCTGGTCGCCCGCGCAACAGGTGCATTACCTGGAGCAATGGAGCGCCGAAGATCGCCAGGCTTACTACTTCACGCCTCAGGGAACCCAGGTAAAAGGCTTGCGCTATGACTGGTTCAACGTCCTTGAACTGCCCTTCTCGCAACAACGATTTGCCTCGCCCGAGTACCTCGCCCGCTTTGGTTTCCTGATCGACCCGGACCAGAAAGCCACGCCAGACAACCCGGGGAATTTGCCCGTAGGTTTTGCCAGTCATCAAAACCCCGGCAGCCAGGACGAGTTTCTAGACATCACGTGTGCCGCTTGCCACACCGGTGAATTGCGCTTCAACGGCCAGGCGATCCGCATCGACGGCGGCTCGGCGCAACATGTCTTGCCTTCCAGTGTGCCTACGTTGAAAGGCGGCAGTTTCGGACAAGCGATGGTCGCCAGTCTGACCTCGACTTACTTCAACCCGTGGAAATTCGAACGCTTCGCCCGCAACGTGTTGGGCGAGGATTACAACGCCCGGCATCAACAATTGCGCGAAGACTTCAAAGCGTCCCTCGTTACCTTTGTGAAAGTCGCCTGGAACGATACCCATCGCGGGCTCTACCCCACCGAGGAAGGACCGGGCCGTACCGACGCCTTTGGGCGTATCGCCAACGCCACGTTCGGCGATGCGATTTCACCTGACAACTACCGCGTGGCCAATGCCCCGGTGGACTACCCGCAATTGTGGGACATGTGGACGTTCGACTGGGTGCAGTGGAACGGTTCGGCGCAACAACCCATGGCCCGCAACATCGGCGAATCCCTGGGTGTGGGCGCCACACTGAGTTTTTTCGACGCCAACGGCCAACCGCTCAAAGGTGACGGGCGCTATCCGTCGAGTGTGCGATTACGCGATCTGCACCAGATTGAAGAAACCCTGCAACGGCTCAAACCTCCCGCCTGGCCTGAAGAGCTACTCGGCGCTGTCGACAAGCCGTTGGCGGCGAAAGGTCGCGAGTTGTTCAGCGAAAACTGCGCTGGCTGCCATTTGCCACGCACTGTCGACAGTGACGGACGCTGGGTGCAACACCTGAAAATGCTGCCGGTGGATTTCATTGGTACAGACCCGGGCGCCGCCAACAACATTGCCGACCATCGCTTCGACCTCTCCGCCCTGCAATGGGACCTGGCGGAACTCAAGCAGCTTGACGTGCACTTGCAACCGACGCCCACTGAACCGCTGGATTTGAGCCAGCTGTCATCGGCCAAGGGACTGGCCTACATCACGGCTTTCGTCGGAAACCGCGCCTACCGTGACGCGAACATTCCTGCCGCTGAACAGCCCGCCATGAATGGCTTCGGCCTGCCGATTGGCGTACGCGAACTGCGCGCCTATAAGGCAAGGCCGTTGGCAGGCGTCTGGGCCACGGCGCCGTTTCTGCACAATGGCTCCGTACCGAGTATTTATCAGCTGCTCTCGCCGCAAGATGAACGCGCAACGACCTTCTATAAAGGTACGTTCGAATACGACCCGCAACATCTCGGCTATCGCACCGAGGCCTTCACCAATGGCTTTGTGTTCGACACGCGCATCACTGGCAATCACAACAGCGGTCACGAGTTCCGCGCCGGCCAGCGTGGCAACGGCGTGATTGGCCGCTTGTTGCAACCGCAGGAACGCTGGGCGCTGTTGGAATACCTGAAGGTATTGGGCGGCCCGCTGGAGGCGCAATTGCCATGAGCAGACTCTGGATGCGCTTTGGCGCTTTTCTTGGCAAGACCCTTCTGTGGTTGCTCGGCCTTGGTGCGCTTGGTTATGCGCTGGCGATGGCGTGGTTCGCCTGGCAGCACAGCGGGCCTGTTTCAGCACAAGAAGCGATACCGGACGGCGAAGCCGCAATGACTCAGGACGTTATTCAGACTGCGGTGCGCATCGTCGATCAACACCGTGAGAACACCCGCTACCTGCGCGATGCCCATGCCAAGGCCCATGGCTGCGTGAAGGCCGAGGTTCAAGTGTTGCCGGACCTGACCACTGAACTGCGCCAAGGCGTGTTCAGCGAGCCCGGCAAAACCTGGCAAGCAACGATGCGCCTGTCCAACGGCAACGCGTATCCGCAGTTCGACAGCATCCGTGATGCCCGGGGCATGGCGCTCAAATTGCTCGATGTGCCTGGAAAACAGCTGCTCGGCGATCAACAACGTCGTGGCGAACAGGACTTTGTGATGTTCAGTCATCCGAACTTCTTCGTCAGCGATGTCGCCGAGTACCGTCAGAATGTGGCGGCCCAGGCGGACGGCAAAAAGCTGATGGCGTTTTTTCCTGGCTGGGATCCGCGGACATGGCAGGTTCGCCATCTGTTTATCGCCCTTGCGACACTCTCTCCGGCGCCGCAAAGCCCGACACAGACGACGTATTTTTCGGTTTCGCCCTACAAGTTCGGGGAAGCGAATGCCAAATTCCGGGTAATGCCGGACCCGGACAGCTGCCCGACTTATTCCCTGCCTGCGCAGAACCAGAAGTTGCCAAATTTCCTCCGCAATGCACTGAACCAGCAATTGTCGACCGACCGGGTGCCGGCCTGCTTCGTCCTGCAGGTTCAGCGCCAGGATCCGTCCAGATACATGCCCATCGAAGACACCAGCATCGCGTGGGGTGAAAGCGATGCACCGTTCGAGACTGTCGCGCGGATCATACTGCCTGCTCAGGACTTCGATACCCCGGCGCTGAACCTGCAATGCGACAACCAGTCGTTCAATCCCTGGTTTGGCCTGGAAGCTCATCGACCGATTGGTGGCATCAATCGCTTGCGCAAAGCCGTGTACGAAGCAGTCAGCGACTACCGACACAGTCGGAACGCCGAACAATAAGCTGGCAAAAACGAAAAAAGCGACCCGAACAGCTCGCTTTTTCAGTGAATGGCGGGCAATTGCCAAACGCCAGACAGCAAAAAGCCCGCATTAAGCGGGCTTTCTGTGTGGAGACCTGGCGTTCAGCGTTCCAGGTTACCGAATATGGCGCAGCGGACGGGACTCGAACCCGCGACCCCCGGCGTGACAGGCCGGTATTCTAACCGACTGAACTACCGCTGCGCGTAGCGTTGAAAGTAATGGTGGGTGATGACGGGATCGAACCGCCGACATTCTGCTTGTAAGGCAGACGCTCTCCCAGCTGAGCTAATCACCCTTTACCTTCGTTGCGGGGCACATTATGCCACATGTTTTCGTAAAGTGTTGATTTAATTGAATATTTTTTCAAATAAATCCGAAAACCGGTGAAACGATGCGACCTGCAGGAACAACGGACAATCTACAGACAGAAAAAAACCCGCGTGAGCGGGCTTTTCCGTGGTGACCTGGCGTTCAGCGTTCCAGGTGACCGAATATGGCGCAGCGGACGGGACTCGAACCCGCGACCCCCGGCGTGACAGGCCGGTATTCTAACCGACTGAACTACCGCTGCGCGTAACACTGAATGCGAATGG
>Ga0302169_10000011_pt1 | contig 62291 bp, 51 predicted proteins | sample I_Fen_N1_3_FD_193493 | JGI IMG/M metagenome (GOLD analysis project Ga0302169, IMG submission 193493) | Peat permafrost microbial communities from Stordalen Mire near Abisko, Sweden - I_Fen_N1_3 | ecosystem: Environmental > Terrestrial > Soil > Wetlands > Permafrost | place: Sweden: Abisko...
TTCAACAGGAGTTTCAAATGGCGAAGAAACCCAAGGCAGCCACCTTCATCAAGGACCCGCTCTGGTACAAGGACGCGGTGATCTACCAGGTTCACGTCAAATCATTTTTCGACTCCAACAATGACGGGATCGGCGACTTTCCCGGCTTGATCGCCAAACTCGACTACATCGCCGACCTTGGCGTCAACACCATCTGGCTGTTGCCGTTCTACCCCTCGCCACGCCGTGACGACGGCTATGACATTGCCGAGTACCGAGGTGTCCACGCCGACTACGGCACGATGGCCGATGCCAGGCGCTTTATCTCCGAAGCCCATGAACGCGGCCTGCGGGTGATTACCGAACTGGTCATCAACCACACCTCGGACCAGCACGCCTGGTTCCAGCGCGCCCGTAAGGCCAAACCGGGCTCGGCGGCGCGGGACTTCTATGTCTGGTCCGATGACGACCACAAGTACGACGGCACCCGCATCATCTTTCTTGACACCGAGAAATCCAACTGGACCTGGGACCCGGTGGCCGGCCAATACTTCTGGCACCGTTTCTACTCCCACCAGCCGGACCTGAATTTCGATAACCCGCAGGTCATGAAAGCCGTGCTCTCGGTGATGCGCTACTGGCTCGACATGGGCATCGACGGCCTGCGGCTGGACGCCATCCCGTACCTCATCGAGCGGGACGGCACCAACAACGAAAACCTCCCCGAGACCCACGACGTCCTCAAGCAGATCCGCGCCGAGATCGACGCCAATTACCCCGACCGCATGCTGCTGGCCGAAGCCAATCAATGGCCGGAAGACACCCAGTTGTATTTCGGGGAAACCGACGCCCAGGGCTTGAATGGCGACGAATGCCACATGGCCTTTCACTTCCCGTTGATGCCGCGCATGTACATGGCGCTGGCCCAGGAAGATCGCTTCCCGATCACCGACATCCTGCGCCAGACCCCGGAGATCCCGGCCAATTGTCAATGGGCGATTTTCCTGCGCAACCACGATGAGCTGACCCTGGAAATGGTCACCGACAAGGAACGTGACTACCTGTGGAATTACTACGCGGCCGACCGTCGGGCGCGGATCAACCTGGGCATCCGCCGTCGACTGGCGCCGCTGGTAGAGCGGGACCGTCGTCGCGTGGAGCTGCTCAACAGTCTGCTGCTGTCGATGCCCGGCACGCCGACCCTGTATTACGGCGATGAAATCGGCATGGGCGACAACATCTACCTCGGCGACCGCGATGGCGTGCGCACACCGATGCAGTGGTCGATCGACCGTAACGGCGGGTTCTCCCGCGCCGACCCGGCGAGCCTGGTGTTGCCACCGATCATGGACCCGCAATACGGCTACCTGTCGGTCAACGTCGAAACCCAGGCCGGCGACCCGCATTCGCTGCTCAACTGGACCCGACGCATGCTCGCCGTGCGCAAACAGTCCAGGGCGTTCGGGCGCGGTACGCTGAAAATGCTCTCGCCGAGCAACCGCCGGATTCTGGCCTACACCCGTGAATTCACCGGTGAGGATGGCAAGCACGAAATCATCCTCTGCGTGGCCAACGTCTCGCGCAGTGCCCAGGCGGCGGAACTCGACCTGTCGGCATACGTCGGCATGGTGCCGGTGGAGATGCTCGGTGGTAATGCGTTCCCGCCGATTGGCCAGTTGAATTTCCTCCTGACCCTGGCGCCTTACGGCTTCTATTGGTTTGGGCTCGCGGCGGAGAACCAGATGCCGAGCTGGCACGTGGAACCGGCACAAAGCCTGCCGGACTTCACCACGCTGGTGTTGAAGAACCGCATGGAAGAACTTCTCGAAACGCCGTCTCGCGGCACACTGGAGCAAGGCATTTTGCCGAGCTGGCTACAGAACCGCCGTTGGTTTGCCGGCAAGGACGCGGCCATCGAACAGGTCAACCTGGCCTATGGCGTGCGCTTCGGCGATCCGCTGCACCCGGTGCTGCTGAGCGAAATCGAAGTCACCAGCGCTGGCCAGACCCACCGCTACCAGTTGCCATTCGGCTTTATTCCCGAAGATCAGGTCGGCGCCGCACTGCCTCAGCAGTTGGCGTTGTCGCGGGTCAGACGGGGTCGTCAGGTAGGGTTGATTACCGACGCCTTCAGTCTTGAGCCCTTTATCCACGCCGTGTTGCATGGCATGCAGAACGCCACCGTGTTGCCGTCGAGCGAAGGTGACATTCGCTTCGAGCCGACCGCAGAGCTGGCGAAACTTGGACTGACGGAGGAGTCGCCCATCCGTTATCTGTCGGCCGAACAATCCAACAGTTCGGTAGTAATCGGCAACAGCCTAGTGCTCAAACTGATCCGTAAACTCGCCTCGGGCGTGCACCCGGAACTGGAAATGAGCGCCTACCTGACCAATGCCGGGTTCCAGAACATCTCGCCACTGCTGGGCTCGGTGGTGCGCCGCGACGAACACGGCGAAGACACCTTGTTGATGATTGCCCAGGGCTATCTGAACAATCAGGGCGATGCCTGGGAATGGACCCAGAACAACCTTGAGCGCGCGCTGCGTGACGAGTTGGCTGACGCGATCTCCGAGCAGGAACAGCACTACAACGCGCTCGGCGAGCTGAGGGATTTTGCCGGTATGCTCGGCCAGCGTCTGGGGGAAATGCACCAGGTCCTGGCGGCGCCGACCCAAGACAAGGACTTCGCGCCGCAGGTGACTTCGCAGAAAGAGGCACAGGCCTCGGCCAAGGACGTGGCGGCGCAACTGGAGCACGCGCTCAAGTTGCTCAAGCAGCATCAAAATCAACTGAACCCGGCGGACCAAGCCTTGGTCAGTCGTTTACTGGACGAGAAAAAAGCCATCCTCAGCCATGTTCAGGAACTGGCCAAGAAAGCCGTCGGTGGCTTGCGCATCCGCGTGCATGGCGACTTGCACCTGGGCCAGGTGCTGGTAATCAAGGGCGATGCCTACCTGATCGATTTCGAGGGTGAGCCGGCACGGCCGTTGCGTGAGCGACGGGGCAAGCACAGCCCGTACAAAGACGTCAGCGGCGTGTTGCGTTCCTTCGATTACGCCGCCGCGATGACGATCAACGTGCACAACGTCGACAACACGGACGAAGCCCAGGCCGCCCGTCATCGGGTTGCCGAGCGTTATCTGATTGAAGCAAAACAGGCATTTGTCGACGCTTATCGGCTGGCGGCAGCTAGTCTTGCTCATGCGTGGCAAGATCCGGAAGGCGAGGACGCCGCACTGGCGTTGTTCGGTCTGGAGAAGGCGGCCTATGAAGTGGCGTATGAGGCCGAAAATCGACCCACTTGGCTGCCGGTGCCTTTGCACGGCTTGTATGGATTATTGAGTGGGCTTAAACCCTTTTCCGATCTTGGTGGAGAGTAGTCATGAGTTTCTCGAACAAGGAACAGGGTCACGCTAAAGAGGCGTTACTGCCCAGATCGCGGGACATCGACGCGCTGGTGCGCGCCGAGCATCACGACCCCTTTGCAATTCTCGGCCCCCATGGCGATGGCCACGGTGGGCAATTCATTCGTGCCTATCTGCCGGACGCCTTGAGCGTGCAGGTGTTGTCCAGGGACACCGGGGAAGAACTCGGCAACCTTGAAGTCACCCAGACGCCGGGGCTGTTCGTCGGGCATTTCGATCGCGCCCAGGCGTACCTGTTGCGCACCCGTTGGGCCGGCGGCGAGCAAGTCAGCGAAGACCCTTACAGCTTTGGTCCACTGCTCCGCGAGATGGATTTGTACCTGTTCGCCGAAGGCAATCATCGCGACCTGAGCAGTTGCCTCGGTGCGCAGTTGAAGACGGTCGACGGCGTCGACGGCGTGCGTTTCGCCGTGTGGGCGCCCAACGCCAAGCGCGTGTCGGTTGTGGGTGATTTCAACAACTGGGACGGTCGCCGCCACCCCATGCGTCTGCGCCATCCGACCGGAGTCTGGGAGCTGTTCATCCCGCGACTGCGAGCGGGTGAGGCGTACAAGTACGAAATCCTCGGCAGCCACGGCATATTGCCGCTCAAGGCTGACCCGATGGCGCTCGCCACTGCCTTGCCGCCAGACACGGCCTCCAAGGTTGCCTCGCCGCTGAACATCGATTGGCAGGATCAGGCGTGGATGGAGTCGCGTGCTGAACGTCAGCGAGCGACGGCGCCGCTGTCGATCTACGAACTGCATGCCGGTTCCTGGCAGTGCGAGCTGGATGATCTGGGCGAAGTCGCCCGGCAGTACACCTGGCATGAGTTGGGTGAGCGGCTGATTCCTTATGTGAAGGACCTGGGTTTCACCCATATCGAGCTGATGCCGATCATGGAGCACCCGTTCGGCGGCTCGTGGGGTTATCAACTGCTGTCGCAATTTGCGCCCAGCGCCCGATACGGCTCGCCGGATGACTTTGCCGCGTTCGTCAACGCCTGCCACCAGGCGGAAATCGGTGTGATTCTCGATTGGGTGCCGGCGCATTTTCCGACCGATACCCACGGCCTGGCGCAATTCGATGGCACGGCGTTGTATGAATACGGCAACCCGCAGGAAGGTTTTCATCAGGACTGGGACACGCTGATCTACAACCTCGGCCGCACCGAAGTTCACGGCTACATGCTGGCTTCAGGGTTGCACTGGCTCAAGCATTTCCACATCGATGGACTGCGTGTCGATGCGGTGGCCTCGATGCTCTATCGCGATTATTCTCGCAAGGCCGGTGAATGGGTGCCGAACCGCCATGGCGGTCGGGAAAACCTCGAAGCCATCGACTTCTTGCGACACCTCAACGACGTGGTAGCGCTGGAGGCGCCGGGTGCGCTGGTCATCGCCGAAGAATCCACCGCGTGGCCGGGCGTCAGCCAGAGCACGCAACAGGGCGGTCTGGGCTTTGCCTACAAATGGAACATGGGCTGGATGCACGATTCGCTGCATTACATCCAGCAGGACCCGGTGTACCGCGCCCATCACCACAACGAACTGAGCTTTGGCCTGGTGTACGCCTGGTCCGAGCGTTTCATCCTGCCGATCTCCCACGATGAAGTGGTTCACGGCAAGCATTCGCTGATCGACAAGATGCCCGGCGACCGCTGGCAGAAGTTCGCCAACCTGCGCGCCTACTTGAGCTTCATGTGGACCCACCCGGGCAAGAAACTGTTGTTCATGGGCTGCGAATTTGGCCAGTGGCGCGAGTGGAATCACGATCAGCAACTCGACTGGTACCTGCTGCAATACCCCGAACACAAAGGCGTGCAGAAACTGGTCGGCGACCTCAATCGACTGTACCGCGAAGAGCCGGCGCTGCATGAGCAGGACGATGCGCCTCAAGGCTTCCAGTGGCTGATCGGTGACGATGCGATCAACAGCGTCTATGCGTGGTTACGCTGGAGCAAGGAAGGGCGGCCGGTGCTGGTCGTGGCCAACTTTACCCCGGTGCCGCGTGAGGGCTATCGCGTCGGTGTACCGTTTGCCGGGCGCTGGACCGAGGTGATCAACAGCGATGCGGCGATGTATGCAGGCTCCAATTATGGCAACAGTGGCGGGGCGTTTACGGAGGAGGAACCGAGCCATGGGCAGGCGCTGTCGCTGGTGTTGAATTTGCCGCCGCTGGCGGTGTTGATCTTGCGGCCTGAGGGCTGATCCTCAACCGAGGCGCTGCCATCGCGAGCAAGCCCGCTCCCACATTTAACCGAGTTCTTCCATGAGAATGCGGTCGAAAGTGGGAGCGGGCTTGCTCGCGAAGGGGCCAGGCTAGGCAACACTTCCAGTGAACTGAACGCTCACCACCGCATCCGGACCCCCAGACTCCCGATCAACCCATTCAAATCATTGTCATCCACATCACTGCTGTAATCCGCACTGACGTAAAAACTCACCGCCGGCGTAACCCTGGCCACCAGCCCCAACCCCACCTCAACCGTCGATGAATTGCGGCTGCTGCTGATCTTGTCGACCTGGTCCAGGGTGACGGTATTGCCGGTGTACACGGTGTGCCACAAGTTGGTCCGCACGTAAGGTTCGACGCCCAGGCCGTTGATGTCGTAACTCCCTTTCAATCGCGCACCGACACGTCCGCTCCAGGACGTCAGATCGCTGGATGACGCATTGCCCGAGCCGGCATACGGCGTATCCAGAGTGATGCGTTGATTGATCAACTGCGCCTGGGGTTCGACTACCCAGTTCTCGCTCAGGCCAATCGGAAAGCCGCCTTCTACCGACAGTGTCATTGCGCTGCCTTCGGTGGCTTGCCGAGTGCCGTCTAAATTACGGCTGTAGCCGGTGACACGGCCGCCACTGGCGACCAAATCGACGTGCCAGCCTTGAGGGCCGATCAGACTCCAGTAGGCGCCCAGGCTTTCGCCTTGAAGGTTGAGGGTGTCATTTTTGGGATTGGCCAGGGCCGGGCTGGTCAGCAGGCCATTGCTGCTGCCTTGTAACTGGGTAGTGCCGCCGATCAAGCCGATTTGCTGCGTATGGCCGCTAGCGCTCTGCAAGGTGAGGAACGCCGGCCCTTTGAATTCGCCGTTACTGCCGGGAACCGAATAGGCCTGTGAAAGGTAATCGGTTTGAGCCTGCCGCGAAGGTTTACCGTAGATCTGATCCCAGGCTGAAGGTGCCTGGTCTTCAATGGTCAGCTGTGAACTTCGGATATCGGACGCCGCGCCGAAATGGCCAGGGTAGGTTGCAGAAAACGCAGGGGTAGGCACGGTGAGGATCGGAACATCCTGGCGATACCATGGAAGGGGTTCTTCTTGCGGCGGGGCCGCCTGGATCTCCATGGTCGAACACAGCAGAATAGAGCTCGAGACAGTGCAAAAAGTGACTTTTATCTCTTGTTGGGTGACTGAAGTTCTCATGGGGGTCTACCTTGCAATCGCATGCGGTATCTCGCTGTGGCGTCTCTCCTACCCCGAATGAGGGGCGGCCGAATGGATTGAGGGCAAGCCGCTGGGCGCCCGGATTGGCGGGTGTCTGAGGGATGCCCCCTGATGGTACTTCGGGGGTAGTAAGGTGTAGCTAAGAAGACCACGGACGGCGCGTCAAGAAAATGGCCGATAAATGGTATGGGTATTTTAGGTGTTGCAAGTGACTGATTTACGACGCAGATCTAAGCGCTTGTTTGTTAGAGAAAACGTCAAAAAAACTGCGAATCAGAGCTTTTACTCGGTTGCTAGAGGTGTACCTCCACCGCCAGCGGCAGGTGATCCGACAGGTGCGTCCAGGGTTTATTGCCGAGGATTCGCGGTTCATGACTGCTGGCATTGCGCAGGTAAATCCGGTCCAGGCGCAATAATGGAAAACGCGCGGGATAGGTTTTCGCCGGTCGGCCGTTATGGCGCTCGAACGCTTCGTGCAGGTAGTCACGACGGGCGAGGGCGGCGTTGCCGTGCAACTGCCAATCGTTGAAATCACCGGCGATGATCACCGGGGCATCGTCGGGCAGGGATTCCAACAGTTGGCAGAGGAGCTGCAACTGCAACTGGCGATGACTTTCGAGCAGGCTCAGGTGTACGCAAATCGCATGCACTTCATCGTGCCCCGGCACCTCCAGCACGCAATGCAACAACCCGCGCCGTTCAGGGCCGGTGATCGATACATCAAGGTTTCGAAATTCGCGGATCGGGTATTTCGACAGCAGGGCATTGCCGTGGTGACCATCGGGGTAGACCGCATTGCGCCCATAGGCGAAATCGCTCCACATGCTGTCGGCGAGAAATTCGTATTGCGAGGTCTGCGGCCAGTTGTAATAACGCGAGGAGTGCCGATCGTGTTCGCCGACCACTTCTTGCAGGAACACAAGGTCCGCCGACGTACTGCGCACCGCCTCGCGCAGCTCCGGGAGGATGAAACGCCGGTTGAGGGCGGTGAAGCCCTTGTGAGTATTGACCGTCAGCACCCTCAGGCGATGAATCGCCGGGGATGGCTTGAGGGTGGCCCGCTGCTCGGGATCGATGGTCACGTTGGTTCCTCTGAATCGTGGCTGCTTATGCATGCGACTGATGAGGTGGCGTGCAGTTCAGCGTGATCCTCGCAATCACCGCAAATTTGTAACAGGGTTGTGCGGTGCGTCAGATGAAGACGATTTCATAGGGCAAACGCATGCGGTCGAGGATTATCCGGGGCAGGAGCGGTGCAATGCCCAGGGCCGGTTCGCCGTCGAGCTGGCTGGCGTAGGCGTGAGTGGCGTGGCTTTTGCGCGCGACGGTCCAGGTGTCGAGGCGTACCTTGCGCGCTCGGTGCCAGGGCATCAGCCCCTGGTCGCGAGCCGGCCAGTGCCAGGCCCATATCGGCAGTTCGTGGAATGTCGCACCGACCATGCTTGCCGCCGCGGCGCTGGCACGGCCGACGGCGTCGTGGTCGGGCGTGCCGTCTTCACGCCAGGTGCTGAACACCACGTCACCGGGGCGCAAGTAGCGGGCGATGAAGCGGGTCAATTGCGCCTCGTGTTCCGCCAGGACGAAATCAGTGAAGCCGCCCCGAATCCATTTCAGGCTGTGCATCGGCAAGCCGAGCCGGCGCAAGGCCTCGACGCTTTCCTGGCCGCGAAACACGCTCAGACGTTTTTCAGACCATTGCTGCGAGCCCGGTTGAGTGGCACTGCCATCAGTGACCGAGATCAATTGCAGGGGATGACCGAGGGTCGAGAGCAACTGCAGCAGACCGCCACAGGTGACCACTTCATCGCCGGGGTGCGGCGCGATCACCACGGCGCGGGCGCCAGCGGGGACTAGGGTCTGGGTGTTGATGACGGGGATGTTGTCCAGTTGCAGCGCGCTGTTCCAGATTTGTGCTGGCTGGCTGCTGTCGATGATGGAGACGGATTTCATCGGGGCTACGTCCTTGTTCTGTTTGAGAGCAATGTGCGATTTCTCCGTACCCTGGATTGTCGCGTGCTGAGTATTGCTCAAGTAATCCTATTCGTCGCGTAACGGTTCCACCTAAGCCGGTTTTTTTTAATCGATCTGTGCCAGATCGTGTAAATAGTCGCCGAAACCACCCCGTGCGCGGCTGTCCAGGCGAGCGCTGGTGAGCACTTGCGGGCGATGGCTCCAGGCAATGTTTGCGCCGCAGCGCTCCAGTTGTCGCACCAGTTGCACATCTTCATGGCAGGCCAGTGGTTCGAACCCGCCGGCGCGCCGATAGGCCTCGGCACTGATGCCCAGGTTGGCGCCGTGAATGTGCCGATGGCCGTCTCGGGCCTGGTAATGCTGGTGATAGCGAATCTGTGCCGATTCGTCGAATGATTCGTGCCACGCATCGACCGTGACCGTGCCGCACACCGCGTCCGCATCCAGCGATAACTGCGCCACGAGCCAGTCCTGCGCCACCCGACTGTCGGCATCGGAGCAGGAAATCCAGCGCACCCCCAATGCCAGCAGAAAACTGGCCCCGACTGCGCGCGCCTGGCCGACGTTGCGGGCCTCGATGCTCAGGCTATGGACCGGGTAACGCTGGACGATCTCGCCCGATCGATCGGTGCAACTGTCGAGCACCACCAGCACCGCAACGCTTTCACCGCGCAGCAACTCATGTTGCGCGGCGTTCAGGGCGGCTTGCAGGCATTCGGCGAGCAAGTCTTCTTCGTTGTGCGCGGGGATCAGAATGCCAATCATCGCAGGCCCTCAAGTGTTGCCACGGAGCGTGGTTCACGACTCCAGAGTTCCAGCAGGAAATCCGCTTCCTGATGCAGGACCAGACGCGCCAGCGGCAGGTGTTCGTGGAGCAAGTCATGCACCTGTCGCGCGTTCAACGGGCAGCCGTCGATGGACGGGCGCCAGTGGCAGGCCAGCAGTTGGCCGTCGGCGGTGAGTGACTGTTCGGCCCGTTGGATCAGGCGCTTCATGTCTTCGGCGTCGAGGTAGTAACCGATTTCGCTGAGCACGATCAGATCGAATTTTTCGTCAGGCCAATCGCCAGGCAAGCGCGCGTGGCGCACTTCGGCGTGTTCGAACGGGCCGAGACGGGTGCGCGCCAACGTAGCGGCTGTGGCAGCGGTGTCGCAACACAGCAGGCGATCGCAACGGCTGGCCAGCTCAAAGCTCAGTTCGCCATTGGCGCAGCCGGGTTCAAAGATCGCGCGGTAATGGGGACGGGGCAGGGCGGCGAGGGTGATGGCGCGTTTGCGCTGCTCGTACCAGCGCTGACGAAACGCCCACGGATCATCGTTACCGGCAAACAAGCCGTCGAAATAACGATCGTCGACACTCATAGAAACACCACCTCGAATGGCTGCAACAAGCGGTCCAGCACATAGGGCGCCAACACGGGCGGCAAGCCGATGTGCGGATCACCTTCCAACTGGCTGGCGAAGGCGTGGATCGCATGGCGTTTGCGCGCGATCAACGGCGGCGTCAGGAGGATTTTGCGTGCCCGGTGCCATGGCACGAACGCGTCTTCCGGCGTTGCCCAGTGCCAGGTCCACACGGGCAGTTCATGCAGGGTCGCACCGACGCGTCTGGCGGCGGTGGCGCTGGCTCGGCCAACGGCTTCATGATCGCAATGCCCGTCTTCGCGCCACGTCGTGAACACCACATCGTTGGGGCGTAGGTGCTGTTCGATGAACGCGCTCAACTCGTTTTCGCGTGCGGCAACCTGACTGTCGCTGAAACCGCCGCGCAACCATTTCAACTGATGCAGCGGCAAACCGAGACGGCGCAGCGCTTCAGCCGATTCTTGCGGGCGAACGGCGCTCAGGCGCTCCACGGGCCAACGTGTGGAACCGGGATGGCTGGCGCTGCCGTCGGTGACCGAAATCAGTTGCAACGCCCGACCCTGCGCCGCGAGGATTTGCAGGAAACCACCGCAGCCCAGCACTTCGTCATCCGGGTGCGGCGCGATGATCACCGCGCGAGCGCCTTCGGGCACCAGGCTTAGGATGTCGATGACCGGCAATTGCGCCAGATGACGGGAGGTTTGCCACAGGTGCAGGGGCGTGCCCTGGCCGACGATGGGGTTGGTTTTCATAACGTCCATATCCCATTGAGGGAATGTTTGCCCAGCGCCGCGAGGTCCCGCTCGGCATGGCTTTGTCTTAGGAAAACCGGCAGGTCGGCAATCAGTCGGGCGAACTGCCGGTCCTTGCAATAAGGCCCGGCACCGAGGGCGTGGCCGACGTGGAGGATCACCTGTTCAGCGGCCTGTTCGACCACCGCCCGGACACGACGAGCCAGCAATTGGGCGTTATCCAGCGGCGAGGCATCGATGCTCATGGCGCTGGCGCGCAACACATGCGCGGCGGCGAAAAGAGCACTGTCAACCGCGCCGAGATGGGCGAGGGCATGGGGTTCTTCGCGTTGCGCACAGTGAGTTCGCAGGCGTTCGGCGAGGCTGTGTGAGGCGCCGTACCAGCAGGCGGCAATGCCGATGCCGCCCTGCCAGAAACCCGGCCGTTGCAGGTAATCACCGGGCTGGCCAATGAGGTGCGCGTCAGCATGCTCGAACAGCACCTCGACGCTGCCGGTGGCGCCCATGCCAACGGCCTGCCAGCCTTGATCCGTTACGCGCACGCCGGGTTGATCCAGTGCCACCGCGACCAGTTGCTGACAGTCGTTTTCATCCCACGCGGTGAGCAGGGCATGGCTCAATACCGCCGCGCCCGAACACCAGGCTTTGCGCCCATCCAGCCTCACGCTCAAACCTTGCCGACTGACCCGCACCCGCGCATTCGGCGGTTCGGCGGCCCACATGCCCCACGTGCTGCCGGGTGTGGGCTCGCCACCCAGTTGCGCGATGATTGCCAGTGCATCGGTGTGACCTTCGTACAACTTGCACAACCCCAAATCATGCCCGCCAACCTCGGCCAAACGCTGAAATCGCTCCAGCGTCTGGCCGATGCCCGGTAGTGGAAGCTGATCCAGCTCCGCCTCCACCAGCGCCCGCAGGCAACGACCTAACGCCTGAGTGTCAGCGTATTCCGAGGATTGACGATCCAGAAACGCCTGAAGGTCCATTTCACTCTTCTTCCTCATGCTGCAATTCGAACAACAGCAGCGAACGGCCAGTCACGGAATATTCGTGGCCGATTTCAAAGCGTTCCTGCCCACGAACCGATGGTTGATTGGTATCGATCATGCAGGTCCAGAACCCGCCGTCCGGCACTTCCGGCAATGTGAAGTTGACGATGTCGTGGTGCGCGTTAACCACCAGCAACAACGTCGCGTCGGCGCCTTTACGACGGATGCCGGTTTCCTGAGCGCGGCCATCGAGCAAGATGCCGAGGCAACGCCCATGGGCCTCGCCCCATTGTTCCTGGGACATTTCACTGCCGTCCGGCGCAAGCCAGGTTACGTCCTTGACCCCGATGTCCTCGTTGTAATTGCCCACCAGAAAGCGCCCGCGACGCAGGATCGGGTACGCCAGGCGCAACTTGATCAGGCGTTTGACGAACTTGAGCAACGCCTTGCCGTCTTCGCTGAAGTCCCAGTTGACCCAACCGATCTCGCTGTCCTGGCAATAGGCGTTGTTGTTGCCTTCCTGAGTGCGGGCGAATTCGTCGCCGGCCACCAGCATCGGCGTGCCTTGGGACAGCAACAGCGTGGCAAAGAAGTTGCGCATTTGCCGCTGGCGCAACTCGTTGATCTCGGGATCGTCGGTCGGGCCTTCGACGCCGTGGTTCCAGGACAGGTTGTTGTTGCTACCGTCCTGATTGTTCTCGTCGTTGGCTTCGTTGTGCTTGTCGTTGTACGACACCAGGTCGTTGAGGGTGAAACCGTCGTGGGCGGTGATGAAATTCAACGAGGCATAAGGGCGGCGGCCACGCTGATTGAACATCTCGCCAGAGGCGGTCATGCGGCTGGCGAAATCGGCGAGCTGGCCGTCGTCACCTTTCCAGAAGGCACGCACCGTGTCGCGGAACTTGTCATTCCATTCGACCCAGCCCGGCGGGAAGTTACCGACCTGATAACCGCCGGGCCCACAATCCCACGGTTCGGCAATCATCTTCACCTGACGCAACACCGGGTCTTGCCGGCAGGCCACAAGGAAGCTGTGACGCTCGTCGAAACCGTCGTGGTAGCGCCCGAGAATGGTCGCCAGGTCGAAGCGGAAACCGTCGACGTGCATTTCCGTCGCCCAGTAGCGCAAGGAGTCGGTGACCATTTGCAGGACGCACGGATGGCTCAGGTCCAGGGTGTTGCCGGTCCCGGAATCGTTGATGTAGAAGCGTTTGTCATCGGGCATCAAGCGGTAGTACGAGGCGTTGTCGATGCCGCGCATGGACAGGGTCGGTCCTTGCTCATTGCCCTCGGCGGTGTGGTTGTAGACCACGTCGAGGATCACTTCCAGATTGGCCTCGTGCAGGTGCGCGACCATCTCCTTGAACTCGGCAATCTTGCCACTGGCCAGATAGCGCGGGTCCGGAGCGAAGAAGGCGATGCTGTTGTAGCCCCAATAATTGGTCATGCCTTTGTGCAGCAAGTGCTGGTCATTGACGAACGCGTGGATCGGCAGCAATTCAACCGACGACACGCCGAGCTTGCGGATGTGTTCCAGCACGTCATCGACCATCAACCCGGCGAAGGTGCCGCGCACGTTCTCGGGGACGGAAGGGTGACGCATGCTGATGCCGCGCACGTGGGTCTCGTAAATGATCGTTTTGTCCCACGGCACACTGACGCGATGGTCGTGGCCCCAGGTGTGCGCCGGATCGATGACTTTGCATTTGGGCACGAAGGGCGCGCTGTCGCGCTCATCGAAACTGAGGTCGGCGTCGGGGTGGCCGATGGTGTAGCCAAACAGCGCTTCGGACCATTTCAACTGGCCGACCAATTGCTTGGCGTAGGGGTCGATCAGCAATTTGTTGGGGTTGAAACGATGACCGTTGGCCGGGTCATACGGGCCGTAGACGCGATAACCATAGATCAGGCCCGGATGGGCGTCAGGCAAGTAGCCGTGGTAGATCTCGTCGGTGTATTCGGGCAGCTCGATCCGTTCTAGTTCCACTTCGCCGGCGTCATCGAAGATGCACAACTCGACGCGGGTGGCGTTGGCGGAAAACAAGGCAAAGTTGACCCCTAGACCATCCCAGGTTGCGCCCAGCGGGAAGGGCAAGCCTTCACGGATTCGCGAAGCCTCGGCGAGAGGTTCTGGCGCGGATTTTTTTGGCGTGGTCATAAGTGCTCCTGCAAGAAAGGGTCAGGTGTTTTTCGGGGCGAACGCGCCCTCAGTGGCGAGCGAGCTCGCCACGTTTTTGATCAGGACAATTCGGTTGCGCGTCAGGTGATCGGTGGTTTTTTCGCCACGCGCGGCTTCTTCTCGACGGCTTTCTCACCCGGCGGGATCACTTTCGATGCCGCAGCGGGTTTGGCCTTGGCCTTCGGTTTGGCGACGCTGGCTTTACCGTCCAGTGCGCCATTGGCCTTGACTGCCGCAGGCTTGGCAGAGGTTTTGCTGCCACTGGCCTTCGGAGAGTTTTTCGGCGCCAGGGCTTCCGCTTCGGCCAGCTTGCGTGCCATCTCCCAGTGTCGCGCTTCTTGGCCTTCGGGTTTTCCTTCTGATTCCCAAATCTGATAGGCAAATTCGCGAACGCGTTTATCGTCGGTACTCATCGCAATGCTCCTGAACTGAACTCAAGCTTGTGTAAAGAGTTGAATAAAGAGATTGACCGGGACAACCCCCAGCGCGGCGCTGATGTTCAGCTCCCTGTTTTTTGTGACTGCGACGCTGGAAAAAAGTCCCTTCAGATTTTCATCCGAGGAGGCGAACGGTAATTTCACCCGTGTATCGCCCCACAGCGGCGCATCAATCTGTGGTTGGGCACAGTTTTTCAGCAGTTCGGCGCAGCGTATCGGGACGATCACGATGGCGTGTTTTCCCTCCAGCACGCGGGCAAATGCCAGCACCCGATGGGCCTGACTGCCGATCACTTCAAGGGCTTGATAGCGCCCTCGGGAAAACAGTTCGGCATGCTCGGCGCGCAGGTTCAGCACCTCGGCGATCAGCGTCTGCTTGATGCGCCCGTCACGCCAGTTCAACAACAGTTCGGGCACCTCCGGTGTCGCTTGAAGGGCTCGCTCACGACTGGCGTAATCCACCGGCCGGCGGTTGTCCGGGTCGACCAGGCTGAAGTCCCAGAAGTCGTTGCCCTGATAGAGGTCCGGCACCCCCGGCACGGTCATGCGCAGCAAGGTTTGCGCCAAGCTGTTGATAGCGCCGGAAGGGGCGATGGCCTGAACGGCTTTGCCGAGGGCCGCGCGTAACAGCTCACCTTCGGGGGCCAGAAAGAGCCGCTCGATAAACGCCTGCATCGCCTGTTCATACGGTTCGTTCGACGCGCTCCAGCTGCTTTGCAGTTTGGCTTCGCGCAGGGCTTTTTGTTGCCACTGCCAGAGGCGTTTGGCGTAGTCCTCCAACGCCGGTTGATCGTCGATGTGCAGGGTCAACGGCCAACTGCCTAGGATCGCCTGATACAAGATCAACTCATCGCCCGCCGACGGCATGTGGTCGTCGTCGCGCAATGGGCGGGCGAGCGTGCGCCAAAGCGGGACTTGCTCGGCGTACCACGCGCTACGTTCGCTCAACACGGCCAAGCGTGCGCGGGTGTCTTCGCCGCGTTTGTGGTCATGGGTGGCGGTGGCCAGCAGGTTGTCCGGGAACTCGGCCAGGCGATGGGCGCAGACCGCATGGAAGTCCGACACCGGGGCGCTGAACTGTTCGGTGCTGAACCCCACGTCATTGCGCGACAGCAACACGGCCGAGCGATAGAACGCGGTGTCTTCAACGGCTTTGGCGGCGGCCGGCGACGTCAGTTGCTGAAAACGTACGCAGGCATGCTTGAGGATCTTGCGCTGACGACCCACCGGACGCTTGCGCCACGGCTCGCCGCCGAGCCAGCCGGCCAGGCAATCGAGCACCGGCCAATCGGCTTCGCTCAAGGTTTGCCGCGCACCGTCCATGGCCTGCTGGAAAAACACGTCGTCTTCAGCGAAGCGGCCACGGGGGCCGATGTAGGTGCGGTACACCGGAAAGTGCACGATCAATTCCTGCAACGCCCGGCGGATTGCACCGAGGGTCAGGTCGCGTGTCATCAGGTCGTCGCGGGCCACTTGCAGCAAGGCCTGGGCGACGCTTTCGAAATCACCGGCCAGCGAGCCATTGAGGATCTGCTGCCGCGCCAATTGGGCTTCCTGCTGAAAGTCGGCCGGCCGCTCGCTGAGGCGCTGCCAGAGTTCGCCCAGGGTTTGCGCACCTTGCGGATCGTGTTGCAGCAGCGACAACTGGTTCATGAATTCATAACCGGTGGTGCCGTCTACCGACCAGTCGCGGTGCAGGGTTTCGCCCTCGCCAAGGATCTTCTCGACATAGATCGGCAAGTGCCGCCCCGGTAACAGGCTATCGACCCGACGTCGCAGTTTGCGGCAGTAACCGCGGGGATCGGCGAGGCCGTCGATGTGGTCGATGCGCAGTCCGTCCACCAACCCTTCGGCCACCAGTTCGAAGATTTTCGCGTGGGTGGCTTCGAACACGGCGGGGCGCTCGACGCGCAAGCCACCCAATTCGTTGACATCGAAAAAACGCCGCCAGTTGATGTCATCCGCTGCCGTGCGCCAACTGGCCAGACGATAGCTCTGGCGTTCGAGCAAGTTGTGCAGGCGCTGGAAACCGTCGGGTGTGAGCGAGTCGTAAGCGCCGAGGTGCTGTTCGATGGACTTGAGCAGCGCCGGATCGCTGGCCCGTTCGCTCAATTCGGCTTTCAGCGGCACCGCCAGGCTGTGCGCGTCGGTCTGGTAACTCAAGGTGGTGAAGCGCTCCGCCAGTGACTTCAGCGGTTCGACCTCGGTGGGCAGCAACTCGCCGTAGTTCATCGGGCAGATCGGGAAGCGGTGGTCGTAATGCTGCACATAAAAGCTGCCGTTCTGCGCATCAAAGTGCAAGGGCAGGGTGCCGTCCTGCAAGGCGATGCCGTAGTCGCTGCCGAGGAACGGCAGCAATAACTGACCTTCCATCAACGGGTCCGGCGAATGCCATTGAATGTCGAAAAACTCGCCGAATGGACTCAGGCGCCCCCATTCCAGCAAGTCCAGCCACCACGGGTTATCCGCGCCCCCGACGGCCATGTGGTTGGACACGATGTCGAGGATCAGCCCCATCCCTTGTTCGCGCAGGGCACTGACCAGACGTCGCAGTGCGGCTTCGCCACCCAGTTCGGGATTGACGGTGGTCGGGTCCACCACGTCGTAGCCATGCATGGAGCCGGCGCGGGCGGCCAGCAGCGGCGAGGCATAGACGTGGCTGATGCCCAGACGGGCGAAATACGGCACCAGCGGCACCGCTTGATCAAGGGTGAAACCTTTATGAAATTGCAGCCGCAGGGTCGCCCGCAGTGGTTGGATAATCGACGCCGTCATTGGTCACGCTCGCCCGCTTGAAGCCGCGCGCAGGCAAGCAATTCGAGGCGTCGGGCCGCGTCCGGGTCATCAAGCAGATTTTCGCTGTCGCCGGGCAGGCGTCGTGACCAGTTGGGGTGGGTGTCGATGGTGCCGGGCAAGTTGGCCTGCTGTTCGATGCCCAACGCATCTTCAAGCGGCAGCAACACCAACGGCGCGCGAGTATGCCCGAGGAAACGGACGCTGGCGTCGAGCACCTGATCGGTTTCGTGGGACTCTTCGCGAAAATTCTGCGGGTCCTGGCTCAACACCCGACGCAGGCCTTCGCGTTCGCGTTCGCGGTGTTGGCGCCACTCGATTTCACCGGTGGCGTCGGTCAGGCCGAGCCGGGCGTTCCAGTCGATGTCGCGGCCGTGCCACCAGCCATTCAGCGTCGGCAAGTCATGGGTGCTGGTGGTGGCCAGCGCGTTGTCCGGCCAGTCGAGGATCGGCTTGAAGTGGGCGTTGTCCTGTTCAAACAACAGCACGCGCATGCCGAGGATCGAGCGTGCGATGAGTTTTTCCCGCAGGCCGTCCGGCACGGTGCCGAGGTCTTCGCCCAACACAATCGCTTGATGACGGTGAGATTCGAGCGTCAGCAAGCGCAGCAGATCGTCGACCGGGTAGTACAGGTAGGCGCCATCGCGGGGCGGCGCACCGTTGGGGATCACCCACAAGCGTTGCAGGCCCATGATGTGGTCGATCCGCAGGCCGCCGGCGTGGGCGAAATTGGCCCGGAGCATTTCGATAAACGCACGAAACCCGTTGCGCACCAGACCTTCGGGCGAAAACGCAGAGATGCCCCAGCCTTGTCCGGTACGGTTGAGGATGTCTGGCGGCGCACCCACCGTCAGCGAGGCGAGCAATTCGTCCTGGCGGCTCCAGGCCTGACTGCCACCGCCGTCGGCGCCCACGGCGAGGTCGGCGATCAGGCCGATGCTCATCCCGGCACTGCGGGCGGCGGTTTGTGCGCGCTCCAGGCAACGGGTGATCAACCACTGGCAGAAGGCGAAGAAACCGATGCGTGCGGCGTTCTCTTCGGCGAATTCGGCCAGGGCGGTGCTGCGCGGGTCGCGCCATTGCTCGGGCCATTCGCGCCAGTCGAGGCTATCGCCTTTGGCGGCGCGGGCCTCTTGCAGGGCTTCGAAGCGGCAATGATTTTCCAGTGCTTCGCCCGAGGCATGGCGGAAGCTGCTGAAGTCTTCATGCAAGGGATGCTCACCGTGGACAAATCCCTCGTACAGCGCTTGCAAAATACGGTGTTTGGCTCGGGCGGCCACGGGCCAGTCAATCAGCGGGCGTTCTTCAAGCGCTTGCAGTTCTGCAGCCAGCCCCGTGGCGTCAATCGCCGCACGCATCGCGCGCTCGCCGAGGATGGCACCGGGTGCGGCATACAGGCTATTGAGAAACAGGCGGCTGGAGGGCGAGTAAGGGCTATAGCGCTGCGTGTCGCTGCCGAACATGGCGTGCAACGGACTGATCGCCAGCGCCTCGGCGCCGCGTTCACCGGCCACCCGTGCAAGGTCTTCCAGGGCCTGGGTGTCGCCGAAACCGCCATCGCCTGCGCGCCGAAGGGAGTACAGCTGCACGCTCAGGCCCCAGGTGCGCGGAATCGGATTGTCGACCGCGTCGCCGACGCTGTAGCAGCGCTCGGGCGCCACCGCCAGGGTGAAGGATTGTCCGTCGATGCTGACGTGCTGGTAGCCGACTGGAACCAGCCCCGGCAGCACGGCTTGTGCATCGAGTTTCAGGTACATCTTCGAGCCGTCTTCGAGGTGAATGTCGCACGGGGTTTCAGGCTCGAAGTAACGCGCCAGATCGAGGCCCGCACCGACATCGACCGTCAACAGCGGCGGCAGGCGATGGGTCTGCTGGACGGCTTGCAGCTCCAGCAGGCTCGCGTCGATTTCCTGGGCACTGCCGGCCGGGTGGCCGAGGCCGGTGAGCACGGCGCGCAGCACCGACGGGCCGACTTTTTGCGGGCGACCATTGGCGTCGATCCAGTCGACAGCCAGCCCTGCGCGGCTGGCCAGTATTTCAAGTTGCGCATCGCTCATAGGCGCTCTCCATCCGGGGGTAGCAAAGGGGCTGCGGCCGTGAGACTGACTAGCGCGCAATACGGGGCGAGTTTGCCCTCGTGCAACAGGCCGGCCGAGTGGGGCGGGTGTTCGAACAGCAAGATAGTGTCGGCCTGTGGGGTGTGGACCACCGGCGTGTCGCTGAGGTTCAGGTCAATGCGTAGCTCACTGCCGTCACCCAGCCGCCAGCGCGCCGTCACTGCTGCGTGGCCGAGCACGTCGGCCCCCAATGCCTGGGTGCCGGGCAGCCGGGGTATGAGGTGCTGATGGCGCAACTGCAACAGGCGGCGATACAGGTCGTGAATGGCTGGCAGTGCGCTGGCGTTCAGCTTCGGTTGCGATGCTTCAAAAGTCCGGGGCGCATTCGGGTCGGGAATCTGTTCACGTTTGTGCGGATCGGCAAAGGCGCTGAACGCCGCAAACTCGTTGCGTCGACCTGCGCGCACCAACTCTGCAAGTTCACCGTGGTGGCTGGTGAAAAACAGAAACGGCGCCTGCGCGGCGAATTCATCCCCCATGAACATCAGTGGGATCATCGGCGACAACAGCAGCAGTGCGGTGGCCGCGTAGAGCGCATCGGGGTGAGCCAGTTGATGCAGCCGCTCACCCAGTGCGCGGTTGCCAATCTGGTCATGGTTTTGCAGAAACAGCACGAAGGCGGTCGGCGGCAAGTGACCACTGGATTCGCCTCGCGGCGTGCCGTGGCGGTTGAGCTGGCCCTGAAACACAAAACCCTGGCTAAGGCAGCGAGCCAGTTGTTCGGTGGGCTGCTCAGCGTAATCGGCGTAGTAGGCATCGGTTTCACCGGTCAGCAACACATGCAGGGCGTTGTGACCGTCATCGTTCCACTGCGCATCGAAACCTTTTTCCAGCAGGCTCGCCTCGTTGTGCTCGTTTTCCACCATCAGCCACACATGGCGCGAGGGTTCGGTTTGCTGGCGAACGCGCTGCGCCAGCTCTTCAAGGAAGTCCGGGCTTTCAATGGCGTGCACCGCGTCCAGGCGCAAGCCGTCGAAGCGATACTCCAGCAACCACATCAACGCGTTGTCGATGAAGAAATCCCGAACTTCACGCTGACGGAAGTCGATGGCCGCGCCCCAAGGGGTGTGTTTGTCCTCGCGGAAAAAGCCCTTGGCGTAGCGGTGCAGGTAATTGCCGTCCGGACCGAAGTGGTTGTAGACCACGTCGAGAATCACCGCCAGGCCAAGGCCGTGGGCGGTGTCGATCAGGTGCTTGAGTTGCTCGGGTGAGCCATAGGACGCCTGGGGCGCGTAAGGCAAGACGCCGTCGTAGCCCCAATTGCGCTCACCGGGGAATTGCGCCAGCGGCATCAGTTCAATCGCGGTGATGCCCAGTTCGACCAGGCGCGACAAGTGCTGCTCGACAGCGCTGAAACCGCCGAGCACACCGACGTGCAGCTCGTAGATGATCGCCTCGTTCCATGGCCGGCCCTGCCAGGTGTTGTGTTGCCATCGATAAGCCAACGGATCGACCACCACGCTGTGGCTGCCGATGTCACCGGCCTGCGCGCGAGAGGCCGGGTCCGGCACGTCCAGTTCGCCATCGATGTTGTAGCGGTAGCGGGTGCCCGCGGGGCAGCGGGTCTTGATCACGAACCAGCCGTCAACCTGAGGCAACAGCGGCAAGGATTGTCCATTTTCCAGTTCGACACTGACGTAAAACGCATCCGGCGCCCACAAGGCAAAACGCGTGTGCTCTGCGTCCAGCATGATTGCGCCGTGGGGCCAGGTCTCAAGGGTCCGTAACGGCATCGTTGAAAACCTCTTACTGTCGGCCCGATTTACCCAGGGCCTTGGCCACAAGTTGTTCGTAGAGTTCGGCGTACGGTTCCACCGCCTTGCACCAGTTGAACGGCGCGGCCATGGCCCGGCACCGCATGGCGTGGAGCAAGTCGGGGAAAGCGAACACCTTGAACGCGCGGCTCAGGGCTTCCTGGTAACTCTCGACGGTGGACTCATCGAAAAGGAAACCGGTCACGCCGTTTTCAATGGTGTCCGCCAGGCCACCGGTGTTGCGGGCGACCGGCAACGAGCCGAAGCGCTGGGCGTACATCTGGCTCAGGCCGCAGGGTTCGTAGCGCGAAGGCATCAGCAGGAAATCGCTGCCGGCGAACATGCGGCGGGCGTCGGTTTCGTTGAAGCCGATGCGCACGCCGATCTGCCCCGGGAAACGCAGCGCCAGTTCACGCATGGCTTGTTCTTCTTCCGGTTCGCCACGGCCGATGATTGCAATCTGGCCGCCGGATTTGACGATGTACTCGGAGACCGCTTCGGTCAGGTCCAGGCCTTTTTGATAGACCAGGCGCGAGACCACGGCAAACAGCGGCCCTTCGGAATCGGCGAGGCCGAACAATTCGCGTACGTGGGCGGCATTCACGGCTTTGCCGTCCCAGTCGCCAATGCTGAACGGGCGGAACAGGTGAGTATCCGTCGCCGCATCCCAGCTTTCATCAATACCGTTGGGGATGCCACTGAGCAGACCTTGCTGGGTCTTGGCGGCGAGAAAGCCGTCGAGACCACAGCCGAACGCCGGCGTGGTGATTTCCTGAGCGTAAGTGGCGCTGACGGTGGTGATATGGCTCGAATAGGCCATGCCGGCCTTGAGGAACGACATCTTGCCGTAGAACTCCATGCCTTCCTGTTGCAGGGCATGCGCCGGAATGCCCAGTTCAGGGCATGAACCGAGGCTGGTCACGCCTTGGTAGGCCAGGTTATGGATGGTGAACAACGTCGGGGTGCGCTGCCCACGCCAGTGCATGTAGGCCGGCGCCAGGCCAGCAGGCCAGTCATGGGCGTGCACCAGATCCGGGCACCAATGAATTTGTGCGAGATTGGCGGCGATATCGGCGGCGGCGAGGCCCAAGCGGGCGAATCGAATGTGGTTGTCCGGCCAGTCGCGGCCGTTGTTGGCGCCGTAGGGCGAACCTTCGCGCTCGTAGAGTTCAGGGCAGATCAACACGTAGATGACCAGACCGTCCGGCATGTCCATGCGGCCGATCTTGCAAGGCGGCAGTGCGGCGTGCCCACCCAGTTCACCAATGATATGGATCGGGTTTTCGCTGTGCAGCACTTGCGGGTATCCGGGAATCAGCACCCGCACATCGTGCAACTGCGCCATGGCGCGTGGCAGGGCGGCGGAGACGTCGCCCAGGCCGCCGGTCTTGACCAGATCGGCAATCTCGGACGTCACGAACAACACTTTCTTTCTATTTGGATTCTGACTGGCAGCCGGTGCCAGCGTCTTGGTTCCCGGGACGCTGATGGATTGCGCGCTCGGTGCATTGACGGCGCTCGATTCGCCGACCTGCTGATGAGCACGCTCTCCCTGAATATCTAAAGCCGCACTAATCATATGAATCTCCCGTGGTGTTGATCTAAAGCTTAGGTCTGGCACAAACGGTGTGGCCAATTCCTGTGGCCGGGCGCAAACGCGCACGCATCGTGGCAAATGCTGCCCAATGCGTTGAAGCAGATGGGTTGGAGGGGCCGTTGCAAGGAATGCACCAGTCGCGTTGGCCCTACCTTTAACCTGACCCATGGCCAGGACCGAAAGTTTCGAGTTTTTTACAACCAGATGACCGACCGGTTTTACCTCGCGAAAATGAGTCTAGGCCAGATCCTAGAGCGGGGCGGGTCATCTGGTGAAATTGTTCGACAATCAGTTTCAAGAGGGTAAAAGAACCACGCGAGGAAGGGGGGAACGCACCGACGAAGTGCAGGTTTATTTTTGAGGGTGGGTCAAAACGGGACTGGTAAGTCACGAAAATGGGCGGGTTGGGAGGGGGTGGTGCACTGTTGCGGTGCGTTTGGATGAAGAGGTTGGGGTGTTGCCGGTGGCCCCTTCGCAAGCAAGCCCGCTCCCACATTGGTCCTGAGTAGACCAGAGATCTAATGTGGGAGCGGGCTTGCTCGCGAAGAACGATAACTCGGTATCAGGTGAACAACCGAATGGGTTTACCCGTCGACCACGCTTGAATGTCTTCGATCATCTGCGAAAAGAACAGCTGATAGTTCTGCCGACTCACATAGCCAACATGCGGCGTCGCCAGCACATTTTCCAGCGTCCTGAACGGATGATGTTCAGGCAACGGCTCCACTTCAAACACATCCAGCGCCGCCCCGGCCAGACGATTTTTCTGCAACGCCTTGATCAGCGCCGCCTCGTCCACAATCGGTCCCCGGGCGGTATTGACCAGCAGCGCCGTGGGTTTCATCCAGCCCAGCGCCTGGGCGTCGACCAGGCCACGGCTGCGGTCGCTGAGCACCAGATGCACCGACAACACGTCGGCCAGTTCGAACAGTTCCTGCTTGCTGACATAGGTCACGCCGACTTCGGCAGCCGCGTCGCTGGTCAGGTTCTCGCTCCAGGCAATCACCCGCATGCCGAACACTTGCCCGAACTGGGCAACGCGCTTGCCGATGCTGCCGAGCCCGAGGATGGCCAGGGTCTTGCCGTGCAAATCCCCGCCCAGGCCTTGCTGCCAAAGACCTGCGCGCAAGGCGTTGGCTTCGACCACGAGGTTGCGGGTGGCGGCCATGATCAGCGCCCAGGTCAGTTCAGGTGCCGCATGCTTGTAGCTGTCGGTGCCGCAGACCTGAATACCCAAGGCTGCGGCCGCTTTAAGGTCCAGCGCCGCGTTGCGCATGCCGCCAGTCACCAGCAGCTTGAGTTTGGGCAACCGGCGCAGCAGGTCCTCATCGAACCGGGTGCGTTCGCGCATCACGCAAATCACTTCGAAGGCACCCAGACGCTCGGCCAGGGTTTCGTTGTCGCACGGGTAGTCATGCTCAAAACTCACCTCGCCAACGCTGTCCAGCACCGACCAGTCCACCACGTCGCGCGCGACGTCTTGCCAGTCATCGATCACCGCTATCTGCACCGCCATCAGCCTTACCTCATCAATGAACGGGGTTGGTTTTGTTCAGCCAGTCGAGCAAGGCCTTGTGGAATTGCGCCGGTTCTTCCATCTGCGGCGCGTGGCCCATGCCGGGGAATTCAACCAGGGTCGACTGTGGAATCAGTTTTGCCACTTTTCTGCCGAGTACCTCGTAGTGACCGAGCTTCGCCTTGACCTCGGGCGTGGCGATGTCGCTGCCGATGGCCGTGGTGTCGGAGGTCCCGATCAGCAACAGCGTCGGCATCTTCAGGTCTTTGAATTCGTAAAACACCGGTTGGGTGAAGATCATGTCGTAGATAAGTGCCGAGTTCCACGCGACTTGCGTATGCCCCGGACCTTTGTTCAGGCCGGCGAGCATGTCGACCCAACGATCGAATTCCGGCTTCCAGCGGCCACCGTAGTAGGTGTTGCGCTCGTAGGCGCGGATGCCGTCGGCACTGAGTTTAAGCTCACGCGCGTACCATTGATCGACGGTGCGGTAGGGCACGCCGAGGGCTTTCCAGTCCTCCAGGCCAATGGGGTTGACCAGCGCCAGTTGTTCGACCTGTTCGGGGTATTGCAGCGCATAGCGGGTGGCGAGCATGCCACCGGTGGAGTGACCGAGAAGGCTGGCCTTCTGAATGCCCAGGGCCTTGAGCAGTTGCTGGGTGTTGGTCGCCAGTTGCTGGAAACTGTACTGATAATGATCGGGTTTGCTCGAGGTGCAGAAACCGATCTGGTCCGGGGCGATGACCCGGTAACCCGCTTCGCTGAGGGCTTTGATCGAACTGTCCCAGGTCGCGCCGCAAAAGTTCTTGCCATGCATCAGCACCACGCTGCGGCCATTGGCCTTGCCATGGGCGGCGACGTCCATGTAACCCATTTGCAAGGATTTACCCTGGGACTCGAAGGCGAAATGCTTGACGGTGTAGGGGTAATCGAAACCCTGCAATTCAGGGCCATATTCCGGCCCGTCGGCGTGGGCGACGAGGGGCAGTGCGGCGGTCAGCAACAGGCTGGGCAGCCAGCGGGAGAGGGCGAGGGGCATGGGTGAACTCCAAGGAAAACCTGCCGATGCTGGATCGGCCTGATTAGGGCGACATTAAACACAGGCAATCGCCGCGCTCGATCGTTCAACCCATCCAGCCCAGTGTGGCCAGGGCCAGAACGCCATAACGGGCGGACTTGGCCAGGGTCACAATCAGCAGGAATCGTCCCAAAGGTTCGCGCATGACGCCAGCCACCAGCGTCAGCGGGTCACCGATAATCGGCACCCAGCTCAGCAGCAAAGACCAATGGCCGTAACGCTGATAGTGCTGTCGGGCGTGTTCCAGATGACGAGGGCTTACCGGAAACCAGCGTCGGTCGCGAAACCGTTCGATACCGCGTCCCAACCACCAGTTCACCAGCGAACCGAGTACGTTGCCCAGCGTGGCGACGGCCAACAGTGACCAGAGCCAATATTTGTCGCTGACCAACAGCCCCATCAACACCGCTTCGGACTGCAATGGCAGCAGCGTCGCGGCTCCGAACGCCGCGAAGAATAGCCCGAGGTAGGCAGCGGACATCAATGGGCGGGGTAGTCCGCCACCACGACATCAGTGCCGTCCTTTTTCAGGCCGATCACTTGGTAGGCATCGCTCATGCCATCCATTTCCATCCCGGGCGAACCCATGGGCATACCTGGCGCGGCAACGCCCAGCAGGTCGTTACGCTTACTCAGCGCCAGCACCTGGTCTGCCGGGACATGGCCTTCGACGAACTTGCCATTGATCAGCGCGGTATGGCACGACGCCAGACGCGGTGGCACGCCGTGCTGCTGCTTGAATTCGCTCATGTTGGTTTCGACGTGGTCTTCCACCTTGAAACCGTTGGCTTCGAGGTGGCTGATCCATTTTTTGCAGCAGCCGCAATTGGCGTCGCGGTGCACTTCGATCGGGATCAGGTCGGCGGCCTGGGCCAGGGAGGAAATGAGGAGGGCGCTCAGGGCAGCCAGACGCAGAGGGGTTCGCATGGGAAGGTCTCGACTCGGGTGGCGGTCAAAAAAGAGGCATTTTGACCCGTTTAGCCACGCATGAGCGATGAGATTGTTTCCAAGTAATGCAAAAGAACCCTGTAGGAGCTGAGCTTGCTCGCGATGGCGGAGTGTCAGTCTGCATCATTGTTAAATGACACACCGCAATCGCGAGCAAGCTCGGCTCCTACCGAACCTTGAACCGCCCCATGATCGAACTGACGCGCGCATTGGCGTCCACCAGTTGCCGGGTATTCAGTTCGCTGGCTTGACCGCTTTTCACCAGTTCATCCACCATGTGGCGGATCTGCACCATGCTGCGGTTGATCTCTTCGGTCACCGCACTTTGCTGCGAGGCGGCGGTTGCGATTTGAGTGCTCAGGCCGTTGATGTGGCTGACGGAGCCGGCCATTTCATCCAGGCCGGAGTTGACCCGTGCTGTCGCGTCGGCGGCGGACTGGCAACTGGCCTGGGTGTTTTCCATTGCCGCGACCGACGAACTGACGCCTTGGGTCAGGCGCGTGAGCATTTCATTGATTTCCGAAGTGCTGGCCTGGGTACGGCCGGCGAGGGCGCGGACTTCATCGGCGACCACTGCAAAGCCTCGGCCTTGTTCACCGGCCCGGGCCGCTTCGATGGCTGCGTTCAGTGCGAGCAAATTGGTTTGCCCGGCGATAGCGCCAATCACCCCCAGAATCTCGGTGATGCGTTGCGCGTCCTGCTGCATGCTTTCGACTTTATGAGTGGCGCTCGCCACTTCCTCGATCAACGCAACCACGCTGCTCGACGCTTCGCCCACCACCACCCGCGAACGGTCGGCGTTTTCGTTGGCGCGCTTGGTGAAGGCCGCTGTTTCGGCGGCATTTTGCGCGACGCTTTCAGCGGTCGAACTCATCTCGGTAATGGCGGTGACGGTCTGATCGGTTTCCGAGGCATGGCGCACCAGAATCTGACTGGTGTGGGCCGACGTGCGTTGCAGGTTGTCCAGGCTGGAGGCCATGGCGCCGGTGGCCTGGGTCACTTCGCCGATCATGTTCTGCAAGTAGACGATAAAGGCGTTGACCGAATAGCCAATGGCGCCCAGTTCGTCTTCGGCGCGGATGGTAATGCGTTTGGTCAGGTCGGCGTCGCCGGCTGACAGCGCGTCAATGTTGGCCTTGAGAATTTTCAGGCGCTGGACCAGTTGGCGAATCGCGTAGATCTGCAACATTGCCAGCAGAATCACCATCGGGATCTGCAACAGGCTCAGGGTGCTGAGCACGTCGTCGCGCTGGGCGGTGATCAGTTTGCTTGGCAGGGCGGTGGCGAGGAACCACGGCGAGCCTTCGATGGGGCGCATGAAGAACGTGCTGTCTTCGCCGTTGTTGTCGAATTCGACGCGTTGCGACTGGTCACGGTTTTGCAGGCCTGCTTTCACCTGGCTCGCGAACGGTGAGTTGCCCGCCAGTTCACTGATGTTTTTCAGCACGATGGGCCCGCTGATGCGCGAACTGTTGCTGATGATCTTGCCGTCGGCTTCGACGATCAGCATCTCGGCGCCAAGGTCTTTTTCCTTTTGCGCGATCAAGTCATTGAAGAAGCCCAGCGTCACGTCGATGGTAGACACGCCGTACGCCACACCATTTTTCTGAATGGCCATGGCGCAGTTAGTGCGCGGCTCGGCACTGGCGTCATCTTTATAGGCCGCCGCCCAGGCACATTGGCCACGTGGCGTTTGCATGCCGCCCTTGTACCAGGCCTGGTCGTAGTAGTTCGGCGCAGCGTCACTGTTCCAGAACGTGTTAACCGCCAATTTGCCCGAGGCGTCGCGGTGCCAGAAGGTGCTGAATTTGTTGCGCCCGGCTTCACGCTGGCCGGGCAACGGCCAGATCCCGCCGCCGAAGACTTTCAACTCACCGTACTGATCCACCAGGCCTGGCAACACCGTGTCGATGCCAGCGCTGTCGAGCAACGGAATGGTTTGGGTAATGCTGCGTTGCTGTGCCTGAACCTTGTTCAGTTCACCCTGGATTTGCCGGGCGACGTCGGCGATGCGGTTGAGGGCCACCTGTTCTTCGGTATGGCGCAGTTTCGGCGCGACCAACTGGCTGATGCCGACCACCGTCAGCACAAACAGCAACAGGATAAACAGGACCAGAAACAGCGTGTAGCGAGCCTGGATCGAACGGAATGTGGGCATGGGACCGGTCCTTGTGTGCAGCACTTTTATTATTAGGTTTGGGTGGGGCATCGGTGCTTCATCGGGCTATCGGCTTGGGCAGGGATAGCTTTAGGCACGATCGTCCAAGAACAGGAATCCGCGGAAACAGGCGTCAGGTATCGAAACGGATACAAACAAACTAACCGAGACGTACAAAGTGCCTCATTAGTTGTCTAGACCCATCCCGAAAAGTTTGTCTAGACCAATGAAGCCGGGCACTTGCTAGTTTGTATCTGAAATGTACGGAAATTGTAAAAAACAGGAAATAGTGGTTGGAGTGGCCAGTGGCCAGAGTTGATACTCGCTCGCTCTAAACCCGGTCAGGAAGGAACTGAACATGGTCACGCAGTTGGAAGCTCAGTCATGACGATCGGCAATGCAGGGGGGTGGACGGCCAAGGCCGGTCTATTGGTGCAGAACACTGGCGGCGGCAAGCCCGTGACGCACAGCGCCAGAGTCAAGCAAATGCTCGCGCTGGTGGGCACCAATCCTAATGCGCTGAATACGGCGAGGATGGATGAGCAGAAAATATTCAGGAACATAAAAGGCTTCGACCCGGAAAATGTGTCGTCCAAACAATTGGGCAACCTCAGTGCGTTCTTGCGCGGCAGAGGGTTGATTTCCGATATCACGTCGATGACCTTGATGAACGCCGGGGACAAGTTTGACCGGTTCGGGGTTCAGAATGACCCCGATGCAAAATTCAATGCGCTGGAATATTTCGCCACGCAACTGGACACCATCCAGAACAACAGCATCAAGGGCGATAAATACGCGGTTGGCCTGATCCCGGAATACAAGACCGCCATCTACGTGCTGCAAAATCTGGCCAGTTACGGTAAGGGTAATGGCACTACCGTCCCTACGGACAAGGGTGTCAACTCCAAGGCGTGAAAAGTTGCCGGCCCGCTCAGGGTGGAGCGGGCCAGGCACTGTGGCTAGCGGTCGAGCAACTTCATGACGTCCTCGGGGTAACGCAAGCCTGCGGTGGCATTGGCGGGGAATATCGCTTCGAGCGCTTTCAGTTCATCTGCGCTGAGTTTCAACGCCAGTGCCGCGACGTTTTCTTCCAGGTATTTGAGCTGTTTGGTTCCAGGGATCGGGATCAGGTAGTCACCTTGCGCCAGCACCCAAGCCAACGCCAATTGGCCCGCGGTCACCCCTTTTTCTGCGGCCAGCGCCTGTACTTGCTGCACAAGTAGCAGATTCTTCGCAAAGTTTTCCCCTTGAAAACGTGGACTGAATCGACGGTAATCATCCGCCGCAAAGTCGTCCGGGCTTTTCAATGCTCCCGTCAGAAAACCACGGCCCAGAGGGCTGTAGGGCACAAACGCCACGCCCAGCCGCCGACACGCGGCCAGGCAACCGTTCTCCTCCTGGTCACGGCTCCACAACGAATACTCACTTTGCAGCGCGCTGATGGGGTGGACCTTGTGCGCCCGTTCCAGGGTAGTGACCGACGCTTCGCTCAAGCCCAGGTAACGCACCTTGCCGGCCTTCACCAGCTCGGCCATGGCGCCGACGGTTTCTTCGACGGCCACCTGTGGATCGATCCGGTGCTGGTAATACAAGTCCAGGGTTTCAACGCCCAGACGCTTGAGTGTGCCGTCGATGGAGGCGCGAATGTAGTCTGGTCGGCCATTGACACCCCGTGCGGTGGGGTTGGACGGATCGCGGACGATGCCGAATTTGCTCGCCAAAAACACCTGGTGGCGTTTGCCGGCAATGGCTTTGCCGATCAATTCTTCGTTGGTGTGCGGGCCGTACATGTCGGCGGTGTCGAGCAGGTTGATCCCGAGTTCGAGTGCGCGATGCAACGTAGCAATGGCTTCGCGGGTGTCCACACCGGTGGTGTAGAAATCGGTCATGCCCATGCAGCCCAGGCCGATGGCGGAAACCTGCGGGCCGTTTTTGCCCAATTGACGTGTTTGCATTAAATCAACTCCCTGTGGTGTGAGCGCACAGTGTCGACCTCGACAGAAACAAGATAAACCGGCTAAAACTGCTATCACTGTTCGTCATTTCTAAATAATCCTCGGGAGCGCTAGCACAATGGATCGTTTTAACGCCATGCGCGTATTTACCCGAATCGTCGAGCTGGGCGGGTTTGCCAAAGCGGCAGACAGCCTGCAATTGCCCCGCGCATCGGTCACTGTGTTAATCAAGCAGCTTGAAGCGCATCTCGGGGTACAACTGCTGCAACGCACCACGCGTCAGATCAGCCTGACCCTCGACGGCGCGGCCTATTATCCCCGTTGTGTGCGGCTGTTGGCGGACCTGGAGGAGACTGAGGCGGTGTTTTCCGCCGCTCGACACAACCCCAAAGGGTTGCTGCGGGTGGACATGCCGGCAGGGATCGGGCGCTTGATCGTGATTCCGGCGTTGCCCGAGTTCACCCGCCGTTATCCCTTGATCGAACTGGAGCTCGGACTCAATGACCGTCCCGTCGATCTGATCCGTGAAGGTGTCGATTGCGTGTTGCGTGGCGGCTCTGCGCTGGATGATTCATTGGTAGCGCGGCCATTGGTCATGCTGGATCAGGTCACCTGCGCCAGCCCTGACTACTTGCAACGCCAAGGAACCCCTCGGTGTCTGGCAGATCTGGAAGGGCACCGGATGGTTGAATATTTCTCCGCCGCCACCGGTAAGCGTTTCGGGCTCGAATTCCAGCTCAATGATGAAATTCAGCTCATGGATTTGCCCAAACAGGTCGCGGTCAACAGTGCCGACGGTTATCTGGCTGCCTGTGAGGCGGGATATGGACTGATTCAGACCCCGTATTACCACGTTGCCCGCCAGCTTGACGAAGGCCGTTTGTGCGAAGTGCTGGGGAATGTGCCGCCACCGGTGATGCCGCTGACGGCGCTGTACCCGCCTCACCGCCAGCTGTCCCGGCGGGTGAGGGTGTTTGTCGACTGGCTGGTGGAGCTTTGCGCGCAATCGGGCCTTAACGTTTACAGGAGCAATTCAAGCGGCTGAACACGCGCTGTTCAGTGCCCCGATGTTGCGCTGCAGGTCATCGTGCAACTGTTGCATGTCGGGGCAATCCAGGCTGAGGTGGCGCGGCTGCACCCCGCGATGAAACAGGGCGAGCCATCCCTGGCTGCGGGGGGCAGGCATCAATCCGGTGAAGGTGAAACCCAGCATCGATAAACGGCGCAGGTCCTCGGCAAAGTGCTGTGACAGTGTGACTTTGGCGCAAACAAGCCAATGAAGTGGCAGCCGCCGGAGCTGATCCAGCAGTCGGTCGTTCAAGCGGTGAATGACGATGGCGTAACGCTGATGGTGTTGCTTGATTTGCAATGCCATCGAAGACGGCGATGTCGTGCCCTGACAAGTCCCGAACACAGCGCTCAATCGCTGCATCAATCGACGGCAACTCTCGGGCCACGGCAGGTCGGGCAGGGGACGTGCATGCCCTTGGGCCGCGTAACAACCGACCACGATTGTTTCCGGCAGCGGTTCTGCGAAAGGAGACGGTACGTAATCAGGGAGCAACCCCGTGCTGTGGAAGCCAATGTTTTGCGCCATGCGTTGCGTGTACGGATGGTGAGTGACTTGTTTGATCAAGACACTGATGAACCCCAACGCACTCGACTCCCTCAGTAATGCCCGACTCAGGTGCGTGGCAATACGTTGCCCTTGCGCGCAGGGGTGGACCACGCTGAGTGCCAGTTCCGGGGTGTCTGCCCGAGTGTCGTTGCATAACGCGGCATGCCCCAGAACGCGTTCGCCATCTACCGCCAGCATGGAAATCCAGCAGCCATCGGCATTGTGCTGGCTGATAATGCTCGGCATATAAACATCCGGTTGAACGTAATGATCCCCGTAGACCACGCGAAATAGCTGGCTGACGGCGCGCGCATCACCGGGTTCATAGCGGCGATAAACAATGTTTGGCATCACACGGCCTCCATTGAAAACGTGTCATATACCCGCAGATCCAGGACTCTCATCTGTTTACCGGAGCGTGGGTGAAGTTGCAGATCGGTGGCCGCGCAGGGCACCACGCGTAACTCCAACAACCCCTCGCGACTCAACTCCCCGATGCCGTGGTAGTGGGCGACCAGCGCTTCATACAACGCTGCGCAGAGGAGGACGGTGTCGTTTGATGGGGCGTCGGCCACCCACTTCACACTGACGATGTCCTTGACGCCTTCTTGTTCGATCATCAATTGCCATTGGTCACTGCAAGCGATGCGCTGCATGATCGACAGGATCTCGTCGACCAGTAGCGTCAATGAACCTACCCGTACCCTTTGGCTGTGGGCGCTGCGTCCCTTGAGCGCGAACTTTCGCATCGGCGTGGCGCTGGGTTCACGCCAGCACGCGCGATCGCCCACCGGATAACGCAGCAATGGCATCAGCCGACGTGTCAGGTTGGTCACCACCAGCAAACCGGTACGATCACACTCTTCAATGACTTCCCCGGTGAGTTCATCGATGATTTCCAGCAAGTTGTGCGGTTCAAATGCCCGATGCTCGCCCAAGGCACAGTCGCGGCTGCTGGCCCCGATCAGGCCGGCATCGACGCTGGCATAGCCAGCAGAGGCAATGCGCACATTGGGAAGCACCGTCTTGAGCATGGATATTTGCGCGGGGAACAGGCTTTCGCCGCCGTACAGCAATGTATCCACCCCCAACAGCGTCCGTTGATGCTGGTGCAGGTAAGCGGCAAATCGCAGTAACTGCGCCGGCACGCCGACCAGTACGTTGATTTGGAACTGATCAACCGAGTCGGCCAGTACCTGCATATCGACGTTGCCCGTGAACGGGAACTCGCAAATGGGAAGTTTGACCTGAGCCAGTGAGTCATGGATGAACACAAAGCTGGCGTATAGATCGCCGGAAAAAAACAGATTGGCGACCCGGTCGCCGTTCTCCAATTGGGCACCAAGGCTGGCACCGAATGTGCTGACCAGTGTGTGCCATTCCCGAGCGGTATAAACACTCAGTTTGCCGTCGCTCGTCGTCCCACCGGTTTTAAATACCAATCCATCATCGACGGGGCCTGTCAGCACGGGCCAATCATTCAAGTTGTTGCTGCCGGTCCAATAATCAGCGGTGTTGGTGAGCGGTATATTTTTTAAAGTGGTTTTGTTTATGGAGCCTTCGAGGAGTGCCGGCAAGTGTTGCAGGTGTTTTCGATAGTAGTTCGAATGTTGCCTTATATAAGACACAAACTGTTCAAGCGAATAAGTTGAATTCACGGGTTTCTCTTTTATCAGGCATTTCTACGGTTTTAAGACATGCTGTCGCTCAATGGCGATCTATTTATGCTCGATGATCAATGACCAAAGGTGTTTTTCCGCTGTGTTTATTTCTTGCGAACTCCGATTCGGCACACTCGTGAACGACAACCGTTAAAAAGCGATCGCTCACTGCGTTCGACAGTGCTTCATCGGCCAATAAGCGTTGATAAACATTGTCGGCGTCTGAACTCACTAAAATGCGCAGCCGCTCCATGCCGTCCGGCGTGTGGTCGAGGACCATTTGCATTGGCATCCCGATGCTGTCCTGCAGCGCCAACGGTGAAATGAACTGTGTGCCTACACGCAGCAGCTTGCCGTGGCGCTGAAGCAACTGGAATCGAGGCGAGTCAAGCCCACATGGGCAAGCTCCGGCTACCCAGCGACCGGTGTCGCCAACGTCATACCGGCGCACGTCCTGGCCTTGCCGTGCCCGTGATGTGAACAGCAAACGGCCAATCTCGTCGGCCTGAACAGGCACATCCTGTTCAATGTGTACGATTTCCAGGTGTTGGGTATCGCACATCAAATGGAACACGCCATCGGCCGTCGCGGCGCAGGCATGCCCCAGAGGACCTGCGTCGACCGAGCCATAGATCGCCGATCGTATTTTCTGCACACCACAGCTTTCCATCAGGCGCACGCTGGCCTTTGCCGGGTGCTCGCCACCGAGAAACACCTTATTGATGCCACCGTACGCACGAAGTGGGTCCTGTTCATTTGCAAACAGGCGGTGCAAGGTGCTCGGCATGCCGATCAGCACGGTGACGCGGTAATCCACGATCATCCGGGCTATTTCACTGAAGTCGTCATTTGGCGGTGCCCCCATCGGGAAATGGGTCACTCCCATCTGCTCAAGCACCTTGGTGAAGCTGGAAAACCCGCCGTACAAGCTGCCGCCGTAGAACAGATTCATTACCTTATCCGTGGAAGGATCAAGGCCTGCGGCGAACATGCCGTCGGCCGCCGCGCGCATCTGTCGCTCGAAATCGCGATAACTGAACCCCGAGAGCGTCGGAGTGCCGCTGCTTCCTCCCGAACGAAAATACAACTGAGCTGCACCGCTGATTGGCCGGTTCACGAACGCGTTTTTATCCATGATCGGCGCCTGGCCTACAGGTGGGAGCGGTGGTAGCGCGTCAAGTGTCGCCCGCCCGGTCACGGTCGCCTGCGGCAAACTCACCGAGAGACGGCGGCTCAGACGGGACAGCGCGTAGACACCATCATGCGGTTCACCCGTGTAGCCGTCATGAATAGACCCGCAGGGCGCAATGCGCGTGACACCGGCATTGACCAAGGTGCGTACCAGCTGCGGCGTTTGCAGGGGTGTGCAGATCAGCGCACAACTTTGCAGCACGGTACGCCACGGCAGTAACGTCTCGGCGATCAAGTGGTTCGGTACGGGTTTGAGCATCAGCGTGCGGAACAGTGGCGATGGTGCGAGCGTTTGATGGTGCTCCCAGATGATCCGCCACCCGGAGCCGTTCCAGACACGGCCGGTCTTGTTCGCGAAGCAGAGGTCCAGTCGTGCCATGGCGCAGCGAGTGGTGATTTCCGAAGCTTCCTGATCGGTGGGTACCAGCGCCGGCCACTGCGGGGCGCGACGTTTGAAGGCGTCGACCAGCCGCTCACCCATATCCTGCAACACAGCCGGATCGTCACTGTCGACCAACAACCACTGCGGGCTGGAGCAGGCCTGTTGATCCAGACTACAGACTTCATCCACCAGGGCATCCATCGTTGATGCACTGGCCGCGTCTGGCGACAGGTAAGCGAAACTGATTCTGTGTCCCCAGTCGATCCAGCGACATCCGGCGGGGATGTTGTCACGAATGGCTTTGAGCGCCTTTTCACCACCCCAGGCAGCCACACCATCGGCGTGAGCGCAGAGTTCAGGGATCTGTGCCGTGCTGACAGGCAGCACCGCAACGAAATCCGCCAACTTGCCGCTGATGTCACACTGCACCAGCGCCGCGAGTAACCGGGCGGTCACGCCTTCGTCGCTGGAACTGGGACGAAGCCAGTTGATGTTGCCGGCGAGCAGGCTTTCGACGATCGCGCAGAACGCCAGCAATGGTGCGTTGCCCGGTGTCACATGCACGACCAGTCCCAGCGGGTGCCAGCTTTCAAAACTCGCCTGCCGGTAGTCGATACGTCGCAGCGAGCGGGGTTGTTCGCCAAGCTCTCGCTCAAGTTTGGTGTTGAGACTGTCGCGTTGGCAAAAGTCGACAAGCCCTTGGCGTTGATCATCGTCGAGAGGGAGATCCAGTGTTCGAGCCTGCAATTGCTGGGCAAAACGAGTGGCGGTTTCGATCACGGTATCGCTGTCGATCGGTGCACTCAGCAGCTGTGGCAGTTGTTGATGCAGCCCCTGAAGAGTTGCCTCGAGGGTGACATCGTCACGCAGTTGGCCATTGATCAAGTACATCTCATGCCTCTCCAATCAGTTCGGACGCGGCCATTGCACAGCTTCGGCTGGCAGTGGTTCCGGCGCGTCCATGCAGTTCAAACCAGTCGGTTGCCAGGCCACACCCGCAGCTAGCGCCAGGGTGCAATGTCGCCAGATCGCCCATTACCACGGCATGCGCCGGGCTTGAAGAAATGTACGGCGACACAAACTCCAGCAAGCCGCGTTTGCCATAGGGCTGGACGCTGAAGTCGGCGGGATTGCGCACGAAAACCTTCGAATAAACCGGCACATGAAAATGCTGCTGAGCACATTGGACGTAAGGCACGGCGTGCTCTACGGCTCCGTAACCATCCCGGCAGCGAGCCAGTTCGATACCCAGTTGGCGGTTGATCCGTTGATACAACTGCGACAGGGGGATCTCCTGCGCGGCCTGGGTTTTCCAGCCGCCGCCGAGAAATACCAATGACTCGGCCGGCAGCTTGAGGTCCGCGCAACCGGTGTCGTCCATGTGTTGCAATGCCTGGGAAAGGAACGCTGGAAATCCGAGAATGCGTACGGGCAAGCCTTCTTCGGCAAATTCCTGCAATGCGCGGACAACCCCGAACGGGTCGAACGCATGCCCATTCCCAGTGCGGCGCAATCCATAGGCGACTCGATTGACGGGGGCATAGCTGCATAAAAACTGATCGGTGAACGCAGTACCCAGGCTAATGACTGCCTCGGGTTCATAGCTCAGTAGCAAGTAGTTGCAGGGGCGGTCTGGAGTGTCCCAGCCGTAGTGCCGGAAGATGTGGCTCACCATGCCTTGGGCGGCCGCCATGCTCCGGGTGTCGTAGCGCATGCGACTTTTTTGCCCGCTGGTGCCTGACGATGTCAGCTCCAGCGCGCCTTCGCCCGACGGGCTCGACAGTAAATGGCGTTTGAAATAGTTGGCGAAGATCGGCGGCAACCTTGACCAGTCATCCATTGACTCCAACGCGTTGGCATCAAGGCCATTGGCGTGCAGCCAGCGTTCATAGCCCGGTGTGTGCTGGTAATGGAACAGGCTGATTTCACTCATCGCCCGATCAAACAGGCCCTCTGGTACCGAATCCAGGCAATAGGGTTTCGTTAACGCGCAAAGCGCATCGGTATGGGGTAAATGGATCATCAATAGACCTGTGCTGAGGGATCAGACGGTGAGTGCGACAGCGTTGCGGCGTAGAAAAAACCGCAAGGGCAATACGCAAAGGAGTCCTGCGATGCCCGCCATCAGGGAAAAGGCTTCATGGCTGTTACCGGCGCCGGCTGCCGCGAGAACCGAGCCACCGCCCCCCATGACAAGGATCGAGATCATGCCGATCATGGCCGAGACCAGGCCTTTGCTGTCATCGCTTGAGAACAACGCAAGGCGATAGAGTGCGGCGTTGCTCATGCCAAGTCCGACGGCGTAGAGCCCAAGGCAACCGATCAGCAAGGGCGTCGAGACGCCGTAGGCACTGAGGGCGACCAACGCGATGAGCCCACCGCACAACGGCCAGAGCGCGTATCGAATCAGTTGTGGGATGTCGGTCTTGGCGATCAATCGATTGAGTATCAGGTTGCCAAGAATGACTGCGGCAAACACCGGGATTTGCCACAGGCCGTAAGCAAGCGGCGAAAGCCCTTGGTTGTGCATCAGCAACAGTGGCGCCAGCCCGATCCAGGCAATCAAGGGCAAACTCATGATGCCCAGCGCGACAGTGGCGCTGAGGAATCGCGGGTTACCGAGCAATGCGGCATAACGGCGTACGGTACCGCCCCACTCAAACGGCACGGCCATCAGGCGCTGGCCGTCGTGGCGCAACGTGCCCACGGTTTCCGGCATGTACACGTAAAGTGCCAGCCAGACCAACAAGCCACTCATGCCCAACAGTAGAAACAGCTCCCTCCAGGTCAGCCACTCCAGCAGCAGGCTGCCCAACAGTGGGCCAAGAAGCGGAGAAAGCAATGCGACATTTCCCAGCAATGCCATGATCTTTACCGCGTCCGCTTCGCAGAATACTTCCTGCAATGCCGGGTAGCTGACGGCGATGACAAACCCCAATCCCATGCCCTGTATCAGGCGTAATCCATTGAACGCATAAATGCTTTGCGCACTGAATGCAGCACCGCAGGCGAGGGCGAATATTGCACAACCGATGAGTAACAATTTACGGCGGCCGAAGTGATCGGACAGTGGCCCGATAAGCCATTGCAACAGTATCCCTCCCGCCAGATACAGGGTGAAAGCGTAAGGAATATGTTGTGCGCTGACATTCAAGTCATGAGTGACGGTCAACATAGCGGGCATGATCATGTCGCTGGCCATATAGGTCAGCAGTTCGAAAAGAGTAATTGCAAAACAAAAGCCAAGTAGATGATACGGGCTAATTTTTATTAAAGGCCTGTCCATGACATCCCTGATGATCGCGTTAAATTGATGTGGCGATCAGAGTATCCAGCGAGCCGGTGCAGCTCCAATGAACGATTGAGACTTAAAGCTTCAACAGTTTTCGTGATATGTCCAAGTGCAGCGAAGTCTTAAATACAAGGCAAACAAGGCTGTAGGAAAAATGCCCGCGACAGGGCGGGCATTTGTTCATTTGTTATTGGGCTGGAGAGTTTTCCTACAAATGAATGTTCAATTACCTATGAGAGAATACCGGCCCAAAGTTATCGATGCTGGTAATAACCCGGCCCGCCACGGTCGTAGTGGTGATCCCCGTGCCAACCGCCGTGGGGGAAAATGATGCAGCCACTCAAGGCCAAAATTGCGATCAGGGGAATCAGCTGCGTGATTCGACGAAACATTTCGAAATCCTCATGGTTAACGCCGCTATGAAGCCAAATCTCTTCATCGGCTGTAACATGAGACCCCGTTTACAGCGCGCCATCCCCGTAGAAAGGTAGGGGTTTGGCATGCATTCGGATACAAAGCGGATACATTTTCAGGTTCAGGAACTCGCAATGACTCAATCGCAACGTTTGAAATACTCGATTCTGATCTCCCTGGTCGTGTTGGGGATCATGTTCGGCCTCTCGTATCTGCAAAACGAAGGTGTCATCAGCGAGAAGCTGTTTCAGTACATCGCCATTGGTGTGGCAGTAATCGTTGTGGTGGTCAACGGCGTGATGCGTCGCAAGGTCAAGCCTTGAGCGACGCCTCTTGAACGGATGAACCGCGATGGAGCATGGCTACGGCGTGCGGATGCAGGCTGTAGCTTTTGTCCGGATTGAGCGTGATCACGCCTTCGCTGCACAAGCGTTTCAATACTTCCCGTACGCTGAGAAATGACAAGGGAATGTCCAGGTCCAGCAACTGGCTGTGCACGCCGCGCACGCCAAGGCTTCGGTCGCTTTCGGCGGCGACCAGCAAGGCGTCAATGACTTTGAGGCGAATCAGGCTGGTGCGCAGGCCAAAGCTCTTGAGCAGCAATCGGATGCGCTCATTGCCATTGCGCTCGCCGCTCGGCTCGAAAATACCGGAGCCCATGGCAGGGCCCGTTGATGCATTGCTGCCGTCCGTTGGCAGTTGCGAGTTGTACATGCAAAAACTCCTTTTCCGAGCCAGCCAGAAAATGTGAAGGGGGCTCTCAGTCATTTAGACGAACGAGCACGACAAATAATGAAGGCCCAAATGTAGAAAATTTGTCGGCGCCATGTCAGCGGCATGTGAGAAGGCCAATTGGAATGGCTTTGCGAGCCTAAATTTTTGTCTTTTGTTTCGTTCCTGAGAGAAGGCAGGGTGTTTGTCTTTTCGATCAGGAGCGAGTGTGATTATTTCCAGGCAGTTAACCAGGCTAAGCCTTGCGGGTTTGTTAGTGGCGCTGAGTCTTGCGGCAAACGCCCGCAGTCAGCCAGAGCAGGCGAGCGCTGACATTCGCCGCACCAGTTTCGGCGTACCGCACATTCGTGCCGACAATGAGCGGGGGCTCGGTTATGGCATCGGTTACGCCTACGCTCAGGACAACCTGTGTTTGCTGGCCAACGAAATAGTCACCGTCAATGGTGAGCGCTCACGCTACTTCGGTCCGGAACAACGGACTGTCGAAGAGCGTGAGAACCTGATCAGCGACCTGTTTTTCACCTGGCTGAACACCCCAGAAGCTGTCGCCGGTTTCTGGCAGGCGCAAACGCCCGAAGTGCAGCAACTCATTGATGGATATGTCAGCGGCTACAACCGTTCTCTGGCAGAACGCCGTGCACAGGGTTTGCCTGCGCAGTGTCAGGGGGCGTGGGTACGAGATATTACCGCCCAGGATCTGGTCAAGCTGACCCGTCGACTGTTGGTCGAGGGCGGCGTAGGGCAGTTCGCCGAAGCGCTGGCCGGTGCCACACCGCCCAAAGCCGTCGCGCAGGTGACTGCTGAACCACAGTCATTCCAGGTGGCGGCCTCGCGCATGCAGCGATTTGCGCTGGATCGCGGGAGTAACGCCGTGGCCATCGGCAGCGAGCGCTCGTTCAACGGTCGCGGGATGCTGCTGGCCAATCCGCATTTCCCCTGGGTCGGCGGAATGCGCTTCTACCAGATGCACCTGACCATTCCCGGCAAACTGGATGTGATGGGCGCTGCGCTGCCAGGGTTGCCGATGATCAACATCGGGTTCAACCAGCACCTGGCCTGGACCCACACCGTGGACTCATCCAAACACTTCACGCTGTATCGACTGCAGCTTGATCCCAAGGATTCGACCCGCTACCTGCTGGACGGCAAGTCCAAACCACTGCACAAACAAACACTGACGGTGAAGGTGAAGCAACCTGACGGTCAGACTTCGCAGGTCGAGCACGTGGTGTACAGCTCGGAGTTTGGCCCGATCGTGCAATGGCCCGGAAAACTCGATTGGGATCATCAATACGCGTACAGCCTGCGCGACGCCAACCTGGATAACGATCGGGTCCTGCAGCAGTGGTATGCGATGAACCAGGCGAACAGCCTCAAGGATTTGCAGGCTTCGGTGCACAGCCTTCAGGGCATCCCGTGGGTCAACACCCTGGCCGTGGATGATCAAGGGCAAACGCTTTATATGAACCTGTCGGTGGTGCCTAACGTCAATGCCGAAAAACTGGCCAAGTGCAGCGATCCCCGGGCAGGGTTGCAAATGATCGTGCTCGACGGCTCCAACAGTGCCTGCGCGTGGGACATTGACCCGCAAGCGGCGCAAAAAGGCATTTATGCCGCAGATAAATTACCGCAGTTGTCGCGCCGGGACTTTGTGCAGCACTCCAATGATTCCGCCTGGATGGCCAACCCGGCGCAACCGCTCACCGGGTTCTCGCCGCTGATCAGCCAGGAAGGCCAGCCGTTGGGCTTGCGCTCGCGTTTTGCACTGGATCGATTGAGCACGCTGAACAAGTCCGGGCCTTTGACGGCAGCGGATTTGCAACGGATGGTAATGGACGATCAGGTGTACCTGGCCGCCCAGGTCATGTCGGATCTACTGCAGTTCTGTGCCGATGACCTTGGGGCCGATGCCGCGGCGCTCAAGCCGCTGTGCGGCAGTTTAAAAGCGTGGGACCGCCGGGCGAATCTAGACAGCGGGCTGGGCTTTGTCCACTTCCAGAATGTCATGGAGTCGTTGCAGCAAAACCCGGGTATCTGGCGCGTGGCATTTGATCCAAAAGTCCCGCAAAACACCCCGCGTGGTCTGGCCATTGACCGGGCGGATGTCGCCAAGGTGCTTCGCGAGGCCATGCTCGTTTCGGTGGAACAGGTGAAAGCCCAAGGATTGAATCCAGACGTACGCTGGGGTGATATTCAGGTGGTCAGCAGTGGCGGCCAGCAAACGCCAATCCATGGTGGACCCGGCACATTGGGCGTCTACAACGCCATTCAAAGCGTGCCGAGAACAGACGGCAAACTTGAAGTGGTCAGCGGCACGAGCTACTTGCAGGTAGTGACTTTCGATGACAAGGGGCCGCACGCTCAAGGTTTGCTGGCGTTCTCGTTGTCCAGCGATCCGGGTTCGAAGTACGCCCGGGACCAGACGCTGGCTTTTTCGAAGAAACACTTGAGTGTGCTGCCGTTTACCGAGCAGCAGATCACCGCAGACCCGCAGTACCAGGCGCAGACGATTCGCGAGCAGGATGGAAAAGCCGGGACGGTGGCAGCGCAGTAACCGCCAAGGCACCGGGTTCAAAAAACCAAGGCCGTACCCCACAAGGGTTGCGGCCTTCAGCTTTTAGGGGTTTGAAGCGGAATGGAGTTGAGGACCGGATTGCCGTCCTTGTTGCGGGTCAGGTAAACCGGCAGCACCTTGGGCAAAGACGCCACCACGTTGTTGAGCTCCTTGATGTTGTAGATACCGCCGAGGCGGATCTGACCGGTGCTGTGATCGGCCACCATCACGGGTTTGCTCAGGTAACGATTGATCAACGGCAGGGCATCGATGAGTGCCAGGTTATCAAGCACCAATTTACCACTGCGCCAGGCCAGCGAATTATCGTTGGCGTAGGTCTGACTGATTTGTGGCGTGTAGTCACCCTGTTTGAAGCGCGCCTGCATGGCCGGGCCGAGACGTAAACCATCGCCAGGGAGGTCGTCGTTGCTGGTGACCAGGACCGACCCTTCGATCAGGTTTACGCGGACCTGGTCCTCGTACATCCAGACGTTGAATCGGGTCCCGGTGACCCGGATCCTGCCGCTGGCGGCCTTGACGACAAAAGGGTGAGTCGTGTCATGGCTGACGCTGAAGAAGGCTTCGCCTTTTTTCAGCGTGACCCGGCGCTGATCCTTGTAGTTGCTGAACGTCAGCTCACTGCCAAGATTCAGTTCCACCTGACTGCCGTCGCTCAGGGTGACCTGGCGGACCGTATCACTGGCTTCAAAGTGTTGGTACGAGTTGGGCAACCAACCCAAACGCCACCCACTGTACGCCGCCAGCGGCAACGCCAGGGCGCACACGGCGGCGGCAATGCCGACACTGCGCCAAGATGTGGCGGATTTAAGGCGCGCACCGTGATTGACGGCAGCAGGGTGCGGCAGATCCCCGGCGACCTCCCAGATCTCCAGCATGGCCTCGTATTCGAATGCATGCAGCGGATTGGCGTCATGCCATCGTTCGAACGCTACCCGTTCTTCAGCCGTGCAGTCGACGGCATGCAAGCGCATGCACCAATGCGCTGCGGCATCGGTGATCGCGTCATAGTCGTCTGGAGATAGAGAATTGTCGGTCATTGACTCATCCTGATTTCCGGCATTCTAACCTTGGGAGGAAGCCTGCGAGAACAGCCGTCATGGCAATTAACCATCAATTGGCGTTATTTTTTGAACTCACGGCGTAGTGGCGTGCAATTGTCGACCCAGATGACCCATCAGCCACGCGATGCTGTCGGCGTTACCCAGTTGTACTTTGAGCCGTATCAGCGGGTCTCTCTTGAATGTATGGCGAGCCCCGCTCAGGTTTTCTGCACCGGTCAGCTCTAAAATATGCTCTTTCATCCGTTCAGTGTCCTCATGAAGGGTATCGCCCAGTTCCTCCCACTCGCCGGTATCAGGGTCATTAGCCATGAACAGCTGGGTGTACGGCGTCTTAAGTGAAAGTGCGGTGCTTTGTACCGCTGTCAATGCACTTTTGAGGGCATTGGCAGTCGGGTTTGAGGTGTTGATCAGATCGGCGAATGGGCGGCCGGGGTCAAGGTAAGTAATGTCTTCGGCGTTACAGACGATGTGTGCAAGTTCGTGAATGATCGTCATCGCTCTGCTATGGGCACCAATAGGGAAGTGCGCGTCACTAAGGTATTGGCGGTAATGGTCGTAATTGGGCGCGAAGAATTTATCGACCAGGTGAATTTTTTTCGTTGCATCCCCGGGAATGATGAAGGCGAATGTATGCTCCGCGCCCTCAATCACCTTGCCGACCACAAATCGATTGGAGTCGGGCTTTCTGAGCGTTGGGTCAAGCAAGGCTGAAAAAATTTCGGTCACGACTTTTTCAAGCTGTTCCACATGCTCGGGCAATACGTGCGAGACCTCCATAAAGTCGGCGATGAGCTGATGCACTGGGGTCTGCGTATCGTCGCAAGCCTTGAGCAATTGCAGGTTGCGAAAGCTGTTCCAGGCATAGGTGGTGGCCTGGTCCAGCGCTTCTTCGATCTGACGGGCCTTGTGCGGGAACAGCCGACGGATCCGTGGCATTCCACTGGCGTCGACGTTCATGCTTCCCCACACCGATAATGCCGTATCCAATCGGTTGAGAAGGTTGAAGCCAGGCAGCCGCGAATCCCGGTCCAGGCACCATTGTTTCGCCAGGTTTTGGCGCAGCAACGGGCCACGGTTTTTTGCGCTTGCAATGCGCCAGCGAGTACCGTGCTTGTTGACCGGAAACACTTTCCCTTCAACCGCAGCGTAGCGTTTCCTGGTTTTTGGGTGGGTGTATAGCCCGAGCGTCGGGTCTGATGTCAGCGAACCCAGATCAACATCGATGCTTTCGTTGCGCAGTAATTGCGTGCGTTCGGGCGCGGTGCTGTCAACGTCATGCCAGCTGAAGCGGCGGGTTAGCGCCTGCGGAATAGTGGTACCCGCGTTTGAAGACGGCTGCGCATGATTGCCAAGTGATTGGCGTAGCGTGGCGAGTTCAGCAATGCCCGCAATGAATTCTTTTGTGGCTGCCCCCCACTTATGTGTCTGAAGGTCCTCGGCGGATTGCTTGATGTCGCGATAACTGCGCCAAACCGTCACGGGGTAAGCAAGTTTGCCCATGAAAAATGAGTAGGCTTCGCGCAAGTCTTCGCCCAGCACATGCTTGATGGTTGTCCATTCGGCGTGGTTTTTCTCATCGGACTGACAACCCAGGAGTCGGCCCAACAGCGAAGCGTTGTCGTTGAACAACTGGCTGAAAAGGTGGCCTTTGATCGGATTGGAGGCCAGCGTGACCTCGCGGGTGGGTTCGTCGGAAGACACCGGCGCTGCGCGGGTCGTACGGTTATTCGTGTTCACTAATCGGTGCTCCAGCAGGGACCGGTACGCCTCGGGCGAATGTGTGAGTACCCAGTCGAGCAGTGGCCCTTGCGCTTTCAACTCGGTCAGCAGTTGGGCTTCGTTTTCATATTCCTTTATCCCGTGACTTGGGCTGTGTGGCGCGACGAGGACTTGGGGCGCTGTGCTATCGGCGGCTGAGCCGATCAGGTAAACACCCGCCACCTTGATCGTGTGTGCGCCCTTGATGCCCAGGAACTCAAGCGGGCGAATGATTGCATGGGCACCCTCGACTGCCGCGCGAGCAATGGCGTCGGGCATGTCCATGATTTCCCGGACCAGATCAAACCCGGTTTCGCTGAGGCGTTCCTGCAACTTTTCTGTGTGGGCGTAATGCAGCAGTTGCCAGGGCAGTTGGCGGTAGAACCGTTTTCTGCGATCCGCATTGGCCGGGGTGTCGGCAAGCGCCTCACTGAGTATTTTTTGCTGTTGCTCCCCCGTTTTCAGGTTTCGTATCAGGTCTTTGATGTAGCTTTCGTCCATTTCTTCGGGAATCACGGTGCTATCAAGCGATTGCAGTTTGAATCGGGCCTGGTCCAGTTCCTTGAACGGTGTCAATGCAAAGTCGGTGAGGGTTTGCACACTGGGCGGTGACGTCGGCCGTACGCTGAGCTGGATCTGAACCTTGTCCGGGTCGATGTAGAAGGTGTCCGCCTTGAGTTGTTTTTCCAGTTCGGCGTGAGCCGTGCGCTGCAGTGACCGCAGGCCCGTCAGGTAATCCTCGTCGTTTTTGACGTTATCGAGGTATTGCTGCAGCAGTTCCCCGTGCAGCACCAGGTCTTTAATCGAGGCATTGGCCAGCCATGTCGGAAGTTTTTGTTGAGTCGTCAGGGACAGGGCAATATCCGTCGCGCGGCGTAATCCTGTCAGCGGCTGCCGTAGTGCCACCAGGTTCAGCAGGTCAGTCAATGGCGAGGTGGGGAGCGACGTGGCCAATGCGCGAGTGAGGCACGTCTGGTCGAGATGAACATAGGGCTTTTGAAGGTGGTCGAGAAAATGCCCGTGGGTCCGTTGCAGCGGTGCCAGCGCGTAACTTCTGCCGGGTAATCGCTCGCTACGACTGAGGTTCTCCAGCAGTGTTAACCGCAACGTGCGGTCTTGCAGACGATGATCAAGCGCGGTGCGTAATCGTGACAGTGACTCGAAGGCCTCAAACCCCGACGCCGGCGTCCACAAGACTGACTTGCCCGAATGTTTCGGGTCCAGGCCGCCTCGTTCTGTCATTACGAAACAACTGGCCAGTTTTAACGGGGCTGTCAGGTCGCCTGGCTGCAACGCGAGGGAAAATACCTCCGGCAAAAAACCGTTAAGCGCGGCTCGTTGCAAGTGAATCGGGCTGTCGAGCACGGTTTTGATGATGGCCTGTTCCGTCGCCCCGAGGGTCCGTGTGACTGTGCGCAACTTCAGTTCTGTGCGTAATGCCGTTGACAGGGTATAGGCGAAACTCGATTGCAGGTTCGCCACCGATGAACTGACCAGGCTTAGTGCCTGGGCCAGGGTGCTTAGGCCTGGGGGAATGGCCGGGTGTTTGTCCAGCAGTTGATCGAGCGCCTGTTCAACCGACTCAAGGCGCACCAGACCTTCCTTTGCCGACTCGGCTCGCACGGTCACCGGTTGCGCACTCCAGCGTTGATCAACCCGTGTACTCCAGCGGCCGGCGGCATCGCAGGCCAGCAGCCGGTGATCGAACAGGCCACGGACATCCAGCGCATTATCAATCAAGGCATGAGGGGACAGTGTGCCTTCGCTTTCACGGTAACGGCTCAACGCATGACTGAGGTTGCCCCGCTGCTTGCCGAGGATGCTGGCGATGACTTCTTCAAATACCGGCTCGGTGACGGGGCGTCCTTCAATAGCGCACTCATCGGGCGGCAACCCCAGAAAGGTGCTGCGCTCATCCAGCGACATAAAGTTAAGCAACGTGTCTTCATGCCCTTCGCTTTTGAGCATTTGCAGCACGATTTTCTTGATCGCGGACAACGTGTCGGTGACTTCGATGCCGCGAGACGGGGTGTACAAAAATCCCAACGTATCGGCGCCGCCAATCATCAAGGCCGAGGCCAGTTCCACGTAGTGCTTGAAGGGGGCGGTGACCCGCACTTTTTCGACGCGCAGCGCAGCGTCCGTGGGCGCGCGGCCGACTTTTATCAGGTGCAGGTATTCCTGCGACGTTAACGTGCCCTCCTGGCGTTGAAGCACAAGCTTGAGGTGGAACGAATCGCGCAAGCCCTCGCTGAAAAACGCTCGGCGTGACAGTCCATTGCTCATGGCCGTGTTCCAGAACACGTCGAGCTGGCTGTGCAAGTGTGGTGTGAAGCTTTGGGCGATGTCTTTTACCGCACTTTCCCAGGCAAGATTATCGGCATCGCTGCTCACGCCGTGCACTGGATGGGCAAAGACCCTGGAGTCGCCCGCAGGCCACTGGTTGGTCAGGTAGAAGTGGAGGAGGGCATCACTGAGCGAGCGCTCGGCAATCGTGTGATGGTGTTCACCTTCGTCGAAAGAGGACGCTGTTCTGACAAAACTCTTCAGTCGAGTCAGACGCTGGTCCAAACCGGGAAACGGCTTGTGCAATGCATCTTTCAGCGTGTCTTCCAGCATTGATTGCAATGTCGGCGTTTTCAGCAGTTCGCCCATCATCGTGTTGATGTTCAGTGCCTGATTCTGCTCAAGCCCGGTCTGCTGATCCTGAAACACTGCGCCGGCGATTTCTGCTGTGGAAATGTCAGGTTCCGCGTTGGCGGATAGCGCGCAGCGTTGTTCGATAGAGAGAAAGCGCAACAGCTCCAGTTTGTCAGTGTCCGACGCCAGCCACTCCTTGAGTTTGCTTTTGAGGTCATCCATGTCTGCAAACTTGATCAAGCCTTTCCACGGTGTGTACAGCGTGACCTCGCCATCCTCCGGCCGGCTCATCGCAAACGTGCCGGCCAATGGAATATCCGGCGCGCCCGGCCGGTTCAGTAGCAGCTTGTAAACGAACATGGGCTCTTTTTGCGTGGTGCGGGCGGCTTCGGTCGCCAAATACACGTTCGCCAACCATTTCAGGTCGGCAAGGGTGAAGTTCAGGGCTTTTTCGCGGTCACCGGGCTGCCGCGCTCTGGAGGCGCGTTCTGCCTCGTCGAAAAAATAGGGGGCTAATGGATCAGTCATGGTTTTTCCTCGATGTATTGGATGGAGGAAAAACGGTACGGTCATTGAAAAGCTTGCGTGCGGTACATATTGCTTGAGCCGGTCGTGTGGCTCAGGCTTGACAGAGTGCCGGTAGAACAGCGCTTAATCGGCGACTCTTTTGGGTTGCCCTGCAACCTTGTTTCACCCTGTTGCCCGTACTCAATAATAAAACTGGAGCTTCAGATGACCGCATCGCCCGAAATGGCCGTCAGTTCGAACACCCAAACGCTCGATTTCGACGCGCTCGTTCAATTGCTCGAACAGATTTTCCTGCGTCATGGCACCTCTGCCGATGTCGCCAGGACCCTGGCCCTCAATTGTGCCGGCGCCGAGCGCGACGGTGCGCACAGTCATGGTGTGTTCCGCATACCCGGTTATGTCTCGACATTAAACAGCGGTTGGGTCAATGGCCAGGCCGTCCCGGTGGTTGAAGACGTCGCCTCGGGGTTTGTCCGGGTCGATGCTGCCAATGGTTTCGCCCAGCCGGCCCTCGAAGCGGCACGCGCCCTGTTGGTGGAAAAGGCTCGCAGTGCCGGTATTGCGGTGCTGGCGATTCGTAACTCGCATCATTTTGCGGCCTTGTGGCCGGACGTCGAGCCCTTTGCCTACGAAGGGCTGGTGGCGCTGAGCGTGGTCAACAGCATGACCTGCGTGGTGCCGCACGGCGCCGATCGTCCGCTGTTCGGCACCAACCCGATCGCGTTCGCCGCCCCGCGCGCGGATGGTGAGCCGATTGTCTTTGACCTGGCTACCAGCGCCATTGCCCATGGCGATGTGCAGATCGCGGCCCGCAAAGGCGAGCGCTTGCCGGCCGGCATGGGCGTGGACAGCCTCGGGCAGCCGACGCAGGACCCGAAAGCCATTCTCGAAGGCGGCGCACTCCTGCCTTTTGGCGGGCACAAGGGTTCCGCCTTGTCGATGATGGTGGAACTGATGGCGGCGGCGCTGACCGGTGGGAATTTTTCCTTCGAGTTCGATTGGTCGAACCATCCAGGGGCGAAAACCCCATGGACCGGGCAGCTGCTGATTGTGATCGACCCGAGCAAGGCCGCCGGCCAAAACTTTGCCGAGCGCAGCCAGGAACTGGTGCGGCAGATGCATGGCGTGGGGCTCAAGCGCCTGCCGGGTGATCGGCGCCATTCGCAGCGGGCCAAGTCCGCTACTCAAGGCATTACGCTCGACGCCGAGACGCTGGCGAATTTGCGGGCACTCGCGCAGTAATCAGCAATCTGCTAGCAGGCATGAAAAAGGCGAACCAATGGCTCGCCTTTTTGCTATGCGAAGCGGGGCGGCTTAACGACGACCCAGCAACAACCCGACCACCAGACCAAAACCGGCAGAGATGGCCACGGTTTGCCATGGATGACCGCCAATGTACGTTTCGGTGGCTTCGACGGCGGGTTTTGTCCGATCACGCACATTGCTGACCGAATCCCGTGCCTGCTGGAGTTTCAGGGCAATTTGCTCGCGCAGGGTCTCTGCTTCCTCGCCGACCAGTGCGGCGCTGCTGTTCAGCAGTTTTTCCGACTCTTCGATCAGCGTGGTCAGCTCGCTGAATGCCAGATCCTTGATTTGGTCTTCGGCGACTTGTGCAGCGGTTTTCCGAGCCATTGAGGTACTCCTTGCAGGTAAGTAGGCAGTGAACAATGGAGTCTTTCGCGGGTGAAAAAGTTGCAGTGGATTTTTCCGTCGGCCCCGCTGGGTTGAAAATTCCTGAGTCGGACATTTCGTCCTACAGTGTAAGATGTCGCCTATTTTACGCAGCAGGAAATCCCCATGAGCTTCAATCTGGCCGACAAACCCCTCGCCGAGCGCGCTGCGCTGGAAGATGAAAAATCCCGTCTGTTCGACCTCTGGCAAAGCAACCTGGGCAAATCCAAGGGTGAGGCCGCACGCTTGTTCGGTGAGCGCGCCAAGCGCAAAGGCAAGTGGGCTGAATGGGTTCGTGCCGAACTCGACGCGATGTCGCCGCCGGAATACGCCAACATGGTGCGCAGTGAAGTCAATCGCCTGATGGCGGCCAACAAGTAAGTCCGCCCTTCAGGCGAAACACGCGACAATCGCTTCGCGCACTTTCAACACCACCGGGTCGAGTTGCGTGCTGGTACGCCAGCCCAGTTCTATCGGGTATCGCGGCAAAGCCAAAGGGCTGGGCAGCAGTGCCAGTCCACTGAGTGTCGCGATGCTTTGCGCGGCATGCGCCGGAATGGTCGCTACCGCCTGACTGCCCTTGAGCAGGTGCGGCAGTGCGGCAAAATGGGTCGTCGACGCACACACCCGACGACTCAGCCCTAACGCCGCCAGTCCTTCATCGGTGATGCCGATAAATCCGCCGGACGACACCAGGATGTGTTCGCGGGCGACGAACTCTTCAAGGCTGATGGTTTGCTGCTCTGCGGCCAGGCTGGCGCGATCCACCAGACACAGGTATCCGCCTTCTCCCAACACCTGACGGCTGAGCAAGCGGTCGGCAAATCCGCCGGCGGTGATCGCCAGATCGATGCTGCGATCCATCAAGGCGTGGGCGACGATCTGGCTGTGGGTTTGGCGGAAGATCAGCCGCAACTTCGGCGCTGTCCGCGCAATTTCTTCGATCAATCGACGGCCATAGGCGATCTCGAAATCGTCCGACATCCCCACCGACACTGAGCGGCCGTCGTATTGATGGGCCGCCGGATCGACCATCGCCAGGCTCTGGCGGCACTTGTTCAGCGCATCGCTGATCACCGGTTTCAACTGATTGGCCTTCAGCGTCGGTGCCAGTCCGCGGCCGGTGCGCACGAACAACTGATCGCCATACACCTCGCGCAGCCGGCGTAATGCGGCACTGACCGCTGATTGCGTCACGCCCAGACGCAAGGCCGCACGGCTGGCGCTGGACTCTTCATGCAGGGCTTCGAAGACTTTGAGCAGGTTGAGGTCGACGGTGGCGATATTCATGTTGTTGATATCAGTCAGTAGCGAATCGGGCTTTATTCATGATCCCGTGGCGCCGGAGAATGAGCAATACCTGATGCCAATGGAGCCACTGCAATGCCCAAGTCAATCGTTGCCGCGCTGCAAATCGGTGCCTTGCCCGGTGGCAAGGCCGACACCCTGGAACAGATCCTGTCCTGGGAAAACGCCATTACCGAATCCGGGGCGCAATTGGTGGTCATGCCCGAAGCGTTGCTCGGCGGTTACCCCAAGGGCGAAGGGTTTGGTACGCAGCTGGGTTATCGCCTGCCGGAAGGGCGTGAAGCGTTTGCCCGGTATTTCGCCAATGCCATCGACGTGCCGGGCGCCGAGACTGAAGCCCTGGCCGGATTATCGGCACGTACCGGGGCCAACCTGGTGATTGGTGTGATTGAGCGTGCGGGCAGTACGCTGCATTGCACGGCGCTGTATTTCGACCCGCAGGCCGGGCTGATTGCCAAGCACCGCAAACTGATGCCCACCGGCACCGAGCGGTTGATCTGGGGCAAGGGCGATGGCTCGACGTTGCCGGTGATCGACAGCCAGGTCGGGCGGATCGGCGCGGTGATTTGCTGGGAAAACATGATGCCGCTGCTGCGCACGGCGATGTACGCGAAGGGCATTGAAGTGTGGTGCGCGCCGACGGTGGATGAACGCGAGATGTGGCAAGTCAGCATGCGCCATATCGCCCATGAAGGGCGCTGCTTTGTGGTCAGCGCCTGCCAGGTTCAGGCGTCACCGCAGGCGTTGGGTGTGGAGATTGCCAACTGGCCGGCGGATCGGCCGTTGATTGCGGGCGGCAGTGTGATTGTCGGGCCGATGGGTGATGTACTGGCGGGACCGTTGCGCGATGGTCCCGGGCTGCTCACGGCGGAAATTGACACGGACGATTTGATTCGGGCGCGGTATGACTACGACGTGGTCGGGCACTATGCGCGGCCGGATGTGTTTGAGCTCTGCGTCGATGAGCGGGCAAAACCCGGTGTCCGCTTCAACACATAACCCCCTGTAGGAGCTGAGCTTGCTCGCGATGAAGGTGCCACATTCAACATGGATGTCGACTGGTACACCGCTATCGCGAGCAAGCTCAGCTCCTACAGTGATCAAGATTGCGGGGTTTGCCGGGGGACTGCGATCGCTCCCGGCAGGCTGAGTTTGCCCGTGTCCGTGAAACGCATCGTGCCAAACAACCCGCCCGCCAATTTGCCGCGCAGCACGTACGGCAAATCATTCAGCGATTGCGTCTGGCTCAGCCCGAGGGTTTGGCGCAGCACCGAAAACGCCGAAACGCTGACCGGTACCGTCAGCACCGTTTCAGAGAAGCGCGCAATCGACCCCGACTGATCGCTCACGCCCGAAGCCAGTGGCTGTCCATTGACCTCCAGGTCCAGCGCCACGCCGTTGTAGTCGATGGAGCTGTCATTGGGATTCTGCACGCGGATTTTCACCGCAAAACGAATTTCCATGCCCTGGCTTTGCAGCGGTTCGATGCCGACCACATTGATGTTCAATGGATCGCGATTGGGGAACAGGGCGCAGGCGCTCAGCGACAGTAAAAGCAGAGAAAGCAGGACGGCGTGGACGCGGCGCATGAAAAGACTCTCGAAAAGAAAAGGACTGACCCACTCAAGGCTCAGCCCTTGAGCCTTACGGACGGTTCAACTGTGCGACAGCCCCAGGCGTTGCGGGTTCAGCCTTGGCCGACACATCGGGGTTTTCCATAACCTGCAAAATCGAGGCTTCCGGATCGAAATCGTCTTCTTCCAGCTCGATGAATTCCTCGGGCAGAAAGATGTTAAGCACGATAGCGCACAACGCCCCGACGGTAATCGGCGATTCAAAAATGTTGTGCAGCGCCAACGGCAACTCGCGCAACACCTCAGGTACTGCCGCTACGCCCAGGCCCAGTCCGAGGGAAATCGCCACGATCAGCATGTTGCGTCGATGCAGACCGGCTTCGGCGAGGATCTTGATCCCGGCCACCGCGACGGTGCCGAACATCACCAGTTCGGCGCCGCCGAGTACCGGTTTTGGCATCAGTTGCAACACCGCGCCGATCATCGGGAACAACCCCAGCAGCACCAGCAAACCGGCAATGAAGAACGCTACGTAACGACTGGCGACGCCGGTGAGCTGGATCACACCGTTGTTCTGCGCAAACGTGACCATCGGCATGCTGTTGAACACGGCAGCCATGGCGGAGTTGAGGCCGTCGGCGAGTAGGCCGGATTTGATCCGGCGAATGTAGATCGGGCCTTTGACCGGTTGCCGGGAAATCATCGAGTTGGCAGTCAGGTCGCCAGCCGCTTCCAGCGGCGACACCAGGAAAATCACCGCGATCGGTACAAACGCGACCCAATCGAAGTTGAAGCCGTACTTGAACGGCACCGGCACGCTCATCAGCGGGACTTCGGGCAGGCTGGCGAAATTGACGTCGCCCATCAGCCAGGCCACGACGTAGCCCAGGGTCAGGCCGATGACGATGGCGCCGAGGCGCAAAAAAGGCACGTCGACCCGGTTCAGCAACACAATCGTGCCGAGCACCAAAGCCGCCAGCGCCAGATGACTGGCGGCGCCGAGGTCTGCCGCACCGAAGCCGCCGGCGATGTCGGTCATGGCGACTTTGACCAGCGACAAGCCCATCAACGTGATGATCGTGCCGGTGACCACCGGGGTGATCAGCATCCGCAGTTTGCCAATGAACTGGCTCAACGCGACTTCAATGAACGCCGCAAAAAAGCACACGCCAAAGATCGTCGAGAGGATTTCGTCAGTGCCGCCACCCCGCGCCTTGACCATGAACCCGGCGCTGAGAATCACACTGATGAACGAAAAACTGGTGCCTTGCAGACACAGCAAGCCAGAGCCTACCGGGCCAAATCGCCGGGCTTGAACAAAGGTGCCCAGGCCCGAAACGAACAACGCCATGCTGATCAGGTACGGTATTTCGCTTTGCAGGCCGAGAGCGCCGCCCATGATCAGGGTTGGGGTGATGATGCCGACAAAACTCGCCAGTACATGCTGCAGGGCGGCGAAGACGGTAGCGGTCAGGTGCGGGCGGTCGTTGAGGCCGTAAATCAGGTCGTTGTTGCGCAAAGCGGGGACTTTTTCAGAGGCGGTCATGGTGGGTTGCGTGCCAAACGGCGGGCCGGGTCAGAAAATGGAGGCGCAGGATGCCAGCAGTGGGCACTGAGGGCAAACGATACAGTGGTCGTGTACGCAGACCTGTGGTGAGGGGGCTTGCCCCCGTTCGGCGGCGTAGCCGTCGTAAGATCAGCATGCAAAGTAAGCCTGACGAAATGCAGGGGCCGCTTCGCAGCCCAACGGGGGCAAGCCCCCTCGCCACATTTACTTTGAGGTGAAGGCCGAAAGCAGGTCCTGCTCAAACGCCTTTTGCGCATCCCCCGGCACCTGAGCGCGATGCCGTGCCAGGTGGAATGCCACTTCAAAACTCATTTCGCCCTCGCGCACGGCGCGCAACAATCCCTTGTCTACCCAGCTGCGGGCGAAGTGATCGGGCAAATAACCGACATGCTTGCCGGACAGAATGAAGGCGAGGGTGCCTTCGACCTGTTCCGAACGCGCCGAACATAATTTGCCCTGAAACGGCTCGTCACTGCGCAGGAAGCGGTAAGGGTGATCGACCCGGTCGCAGGCTTGCAGCGCTTCGTCGTTCGACGTGTCATCGGTGAACAATGGGTGACCGGGTGCGCAATACAGGTGCTGGGTTTCGGTGAACAGCTCGCGATAGTCAAACGCGCTTTGTACCTGGGAGAAATAACCGATGGCCAGGTCCAGCCGTTGCTGCAGCAGCAAGCGTTCCATTTCGCCGGGCATGGCGCTGATCAGTTCGATGCGCACCGACTCGTCCCGTTCACGAAAACGCCGGATCGCGTCCGCCACCCGTTGCAGCACCGATTGATCAAGGGCTTCGGACAGTCCCAGGCGTACTTCGCCGATCAATCTGCCCGCCACGCCGTTGGACTGATGCCGAAACGCTTCGATGGACTCAAACAGCCCGCGCGTCGCGGTCAACAGTTGCTCGCCTTTGGGCGTGATCTTGAAGCCACCCTTGCCGCGACTGCACAGGCGATATCCCAGCCGGGTTTCCAGCTTGGCCATTTGCTGGCTGATGCTTGATTGGCTCAGGCCCAGTTCACCCTGGGCGGCGCTGAAGCCGCCGCACTCGACCACGCGGACAAACAGGCGCAGCAGTTGCAAGTCGAGGTCGTGAAGTTGCCCGAGCATCAAACATTACTCCGTCATAAAGTCAGGTTAACAAACTTGATATTTCGCCAATGTAACCGAGCGCGCAACCTGCAACCACTTCCTCTGGTCAGGTGTTCGTCATGGCTCTCAAGTTCAAGCTGTGTTTCCCCGCTTTATTGCTCGCCATGGCCGTGTCGGCCCAAGCGCAGGAAAAAACCGTCAACCTCTACAGTTGGGCCGATTACGTGGCGCCTGAAACCTTGCAGGCCTTCGAAAAGGAAACCGGCATTCACGTGCGCTACGACACATTCGATTCTTCGGAAGTGCTGGAAACCAAACTGCTGACGGGCGGCAGTGGGTATGACGTGGTGGTGCCGTCGTCCAGCGTGTTGGCCCGTGGTCTTACGGCCGGTGCACTGAAGGAAATCCCGCACGAAGGACTCAAGGGTTACGCCAACCTCGACCCGGACCTGCTGGAAAAACTGGCTGCTGTCGATCCCGGCAATCGCTACGGCGTGCCGTATACCTGGGGCACGTTGGGTTTGGGGATGAACGTGGAAGCGGTGCAGAAACGTCTACCGAATGTGCCGCTCAACAGCCTCGACCTGCTGTTCAAACCGGAATACGCCAGCAAGCTGAAAGACTGTGGCATCGCGATTCTCGATTCGCCGCAAGAAGTCATCGGCCTGGCGCTGCACTACTTGGGTAAAGATCCCTACAGCACCGACAAGGCTGATCTGACAGCCGCCGAGGCGTTGTTGCATCAGTTGCAACCCAATGTGCTGTACGTCGCCACCGGCCGGCAGATCAGCGACCTGGCCAATGGCAGCGTGTGCCTGGCGCTGACCTACAACGGCGATGCAAGCGTGGCCGCCGATCAGGCACGCAAGGCCAACAAGCCGTTTGAGGTGGCGTACCGGATTCCCAAGGAAGGCACGATCGTCTGGCAGGACAATCTGGCGATTCCCAAAGACGCGCCGCACCCCGAAGAGGCCCGGGCTTTCATCGAGTTCATGTTGCGTCCTGAGTCCGTCGCGGCGCTGACCAATACGCTGTTCTTCGCCACGGCCAACCAGGCGGCCACCCCGCTGGTGGACGAAGCCGTGCGCACCGACCCGAACATCTTTCCACTGCCCGACATGCGCGAACGCCTGTATGCCGACCAGAGCATGAACCTCAAGGACCTGCGATTGCGCACGCGCCTGTGGACCACTTTCCGTAGCCACCAATAATTAAAAAGGAGATCACCATGGACGTCCCGATGCAAAACGATCAAGCCATGACCCGCGACAGTCTCTACGGGACTTGCGCCGAAAGCACCTACGCCGGCATCACCAGTTTTATGCGCCGTCGCTACAGCCGCGACTTGCGCGGGGTCGATGTCGCGGTCAGCGGTGTCCCGTTCGACACCGCCACCAGCAACCGTCCCGGCGCACGTTTTGGACCACGCGGGATTCGCGCCGCGTCCACCGGGATTGCCTGGGAACGCCATTGGCCGTGGACGTTTGACCCGTTCGATCACTTGGCTGTCATCGACTACGGCGACTGCGACTTCGATTACGGCTCGCCCCACACCGTGCCGGAAAGCATCGAAGCCCACGCCGAGCACATCCTGAGCAACGGCAGCGCGATGCTGACGTTCGGCGGCGACCACTTCATTACCTACCCGCTGCTCAAGGCCCATGCACGTAAACATGGCGCGTTGTCGCTGATCCATTTCGACGCCCACAGTGACACCTGGCCGGACGAAGAGGGTAAGCGGATCGACCACGGCACCATGTTCTGGCACGCGGCGAAAGAAGGGTTGGTGGATCCGTCGCGTTCGGTACAGATCGGTTTACGCACCACCAATGACGATCACCAGGGATTCCAGGTGCTGGATGCGCGTCAGGTGCATCGCCAGGGTTGCGAGGCGATTGTCGAAGCGATCCGGGCGAGGGTAGGGGATAACCCGGTGTACCTGACGTTTGATATCGATTGTCTCGACCCGGCTTATGCGCCAGGCACCGGGACACCGGTTTGCGGGGGCTTGAGCACCGTGCAGGCGCTGGAGATTCTGGGCGGGTTGCGCGGGATCAACCTGGTGGGCATGGATGTGGTGGAAGTCGCACCGGCCTATGACCACGCGGAGATCACCTCGCTGGCGGCGGCGACATTGGCGATGGAAATGCTGTGTCTCTATGCCGCCCGCCACAAAGTCGACCGGTAAACACAAATCGAGTTGTGGGAGCGAGCTTGCTCCCACAGTTTAGATAGGTGTCAGGCCACCGGGATCATTAGCAGGTCGAGGGTATGGACACCGCTGCTGCCACTTTCTGACAGGGGCCTCTGCTAAGCTCTGACAACTTTTTCAGACAGAGCCGGCCCACCGTGTAGCGAACCACTCGTTTACTCACGTTGTTGCAAGTGCTGCGGGGCAAGAGTCGTCCGGTGACAGCTGCAACGCTCGCCAGAGAACTGGAAATTTCCGAGCGCACACTGTACCGCGACATCGCCGAACTCACCGCGCTCGGCGCTCCGATCTTCGGCGAAGCTGGGGTTGGTTACGTACTGCGCAGCGGTCTGTTTCTGCCGCCGTTGATGCTCAATGCCGACGAGACCGAAGCCATCGTGCTGGGTTTGCGCTACGTCGATCAGCGCGGCGACGAGGTGTTGAGCAAAGCGGCGGCCAACGCATTGGCCAAGATTGCCGCCGTGTTGGCCCCTGAAGCCCAGGACGCGTTGCGCAACCCGACAGTGCTGCCGGGGCCGCCCGGTTATGGCTATCCGGAAAATGTGGTGCCGTTGAGCGTGATTCGCCAAGCCATCCGCGATCAGTCCAAGCTGAACATCGACTACGCCGACGCCAACAAGGTGCCCAGCCAACGGTTGATCTGGCCATTGGCGTTGGGTTTTCTCAATGAAGTGCGGATCATCGTCGCCTGGTGCGAATTGCGCAGTGCCTATCGGACCTTTCGCACCGACCGGATTTCGGCCGCCAATGAGCAGGGCGAGCGTTACCCGGGGCGCCGCAGCGACCTGCTGCGGGTCTGGCGCAAACAGATGCAACTGGATGAAGCGGGGCGTTTCACTCCTGACAAGAATTGACACAGGCTTGTCTTAGCATAGTTGCAGAATCAATCAACAAGGAGCCGCAACCATGTCCAATTCCGCCTCTGCACTGGCCCCCGCGATCGCCGCCTACATTGCCGCTGCCAATGCCTGCGACACCTCCAGGATCGGCAGTTTTTTCGCCGAGGATGCCAACGTGTTCGATGAAGGCCAGCACCAGATCGGCACCCGCGCAATCGCCCAATGGATGGAAGACACCGCACAACGCTATCAGCCCCGGGTCGAGGTGCTGGATGTTCAGCAGCGTACTGGCAAGGTGCTGGTGCACAACCTGATCTCCGGCACCTTTCCCGGCAGTCCGCTGCAACTGCGCTACATGTTCCGCCTCAACGAACAGGGCAAGATCGCCCGGCTGGACATCTCGCTCTGACCCGATGGCATGGCATACTCCCGCGCATGAATGTCGACTCTCCGTTAAGCGCCTGGCAACACGCTATTGAAACCAAGGGCTTCGTCCAGGACGAAGCCCAGGAACACGCTGTGTGGGCGCTGCAAAAATGCCACGAAGCCTTGCATGAAGGGCGAACGCCGGTCACCGGCGTTTACCTGTGGGGGCCGGTCGGGCGGGGCAAGACCTGGTTGATGGATCAGTTCTATCAAACCCTGCGCGTGCCGGCCCGGCGTCAGCATTTCCACCACTTCATGGGCTGGGTGCACCAGCGCTCGTTTCAACTGACCGGCACCGCCGACCCGTTGAAGGCGTTGGCGCGGGAGTTGAGCGAGGAAGTGCGCGTCCTGTGTTTCGACGAGTTGTTCGTCAATGACATCGGTGACGCAATCATTCTCGGGCGCTTGTTTCAGGTGATGTTCGAACAAGGCGTGGTGGTGGTGTGTACCTCCAACCTGCCGCCGGATCAGCTCTACGCCGATGGCTTCAATCGCGACCGCTTTATGCCCGCGATTGAGGCGATCAAGCGACATATGCAGGTGATCGCGGTGGAGGGCGGCGAAGACCATCGCCTGCATCCGGGCACCGCGTTACAACGTTACTGGGTGACCGATGACGCGCATCCCGACGCACTGGGCGACGTGTTCAAGGCGTTGACCGTGGGCCAATCCGCGTCCAGCGACCCGGTGAAGGTCGGCTACCGTCACGTCAATGTCCTGCAGGCCAGCGCCGGGGTGCTGTGGTGCCGTTATGCCGACCTGTGCGAGCAACCTTTTTCGGCCATGGACTTCATGGCCCTGTGCGACACCTACAGCGCTATTCTGTTGAGTGAAGTGCCGAACCTCAGCGCGCAAAAACGCGAAGGACGCATCGCCCGAGGCACCGAAGACGCAGCCGAGCACGTCGTTGCAGGCGACCGCGAGCTGCCGCAACTGTCCGTGCACGACGATGGCGTGCGGCGTTTCATCGCGCTGGTGGACGAGTGCTACGACCGCAAAGTGCCGCTGTACCTCGAAGCGCAGGTGCCGATGGAAGCCCTGTACACCGAGGGTTATCTGGAATTCCCGTTCCGTCGCACGTTAAGCCGTTTGAAGGAAATGCAGCTGCAACGCTTTGCTGAAGCCTGATTGTCGGGAGCCGCGAACATGAATCAGCCCCTGTCTCATCATTTACTGACCATGGCTTATCAAAACGCCTGGGCCAATTACCGACTCGCCAAAGCCTGGAGCCAGTTGACCCCGGCCGAGCTGGCGGCTTTGCGAGTCAGCTTCTTCCCCAGCCTCATCGCTACGCTTAATCACATCCTGACCTGCGACTGGTTTTACGTGGACGCACTGGAGCGCGAGTTGCGCGGTGATGATCCGCACCCCGATTGCTACGTTTTTTTCAAGGAAGACGCGCCGTTCACCGTTGGCGTTGACCTCAAGCGCGAGCAATCACTGGTGGACAATCGGTTGATCGCCTACTGCGAGCAATTGCGCGATGCCGACCTCGGGCGAATCGTCACCATCGCCCGGGACACGCCACAACATGACAGCCGTTTGCGTCTGCTGTCCCATCTGTTCGAACACCAGCTTCATCATCGCGGCCAAGTGCATGCCATGCTTAGCGGCACCTCGGTGGCACCGCCGCAACTGGATGAGTTTTTCTGCTCCGGCGAGTCGGGTTTGCGCGCGGCGGATTTTGCCGAGCTGGGCTGGACCGAGACGCTGATCTGGGGTGTTTGAGGCAGGATCAGGTTGTCGGCGATGGCGACTCACGCTAATGTCCTCCGACTTTGTGGCGCGAGTAACGCGCCGGGACAACTCGACGGGATAGCAACGATGGAAATGGAATCCGCAGACATTCTGGTACTTCAGGCCAGCTACACCAATCCGGTGCACGCCGAGGCGATTGGCGTGGTGCTCAATGCCTATGCCCAGGACCCGATGGGCGGCGGGCACGCATTGCCCGAAGATATTCTGCAGCAGTTGCCGGGTGAGCTGGCCAAGCGTCCGCATGCCTTCAGCGTGTTGGCGTTTGTCGACGGCGCGCCGGCCGGGCTGGTCAATTGCTTCGAAGGTTTCTCGACTTTTGCCTGCCGGCCACTGGTCAACGTGCACGATGTGTCGGTGGTGCCGCAGTTTCGCGGGTTGGGGCTGAGCCAGAAGATGCTGCAAAAGGTTGAAGACATTGCCCGTCAGCGAGGCTGCTGCAAGATCACCCTGGAAGTCCTCGAAGGCAATGCGGTCGCGCAGGCGTCCTACGGCAAGTTCGGGTTTGCCGCCGGCATGTTCGACCCGGCCCATGGTCGCATGCTGTTCTGGACCAAGAACCTTTAACCGCACAGGCATAAAAAAGGGCGCCCCTCAGGACGCCCGGCCGGCTTGGATTACTTCGGCTTATAAGACTCGGTCATTTGTGCGGTTGGATCAGTGGGTACTGGCAGTTCGATGTTTTTGACCTCGAAGCCATTAGCCCTCTGTTGGGCGAGATGTAATTTTTCGTAGTAGTAATGCATGCGTTCACCACCGCGTTCTGCAAACGCTGTGGCTGAACTGAGGATCAACAAGCTGGCGAGGATCAGGGGGGTACGTTTCATGGGTGTCTCCCATTACGTATAGCGGGGGCCTTTCGTCCGTGAACCAATGTCGAAAGGACATTATCCGCCGATTCGAGCAAATGGGAATGCGCTTGTTAGAGCTTCCAGTCGAGGCTCGGCGTGAGGGTGCGCGGGTCACCCCAAAACACACCGTTGTAGAACCCGACTTTATCGTAGGTCAGGGCCTGCCAGTCGCCAGGCACGCGGTGTCCGAGTCCGACTTCTGTAGCTTCAGGGCGCAGCAAAAGGGGCCGGAATCGGCCCCTGAATGGATCTACTGTTGAACGACTTTTGAATCAACCTTCGGCTTCATCAGACTGAAGTCGATCAGTGGACGCACCTGGCGCTCATAAGGGTTGCCGATCATCAATGGGCGCGGCTTAAAGTTGGCGCTGACCAGGCTCTTGCTGCGGTCCAGTTCATCAAAACTCAAACCGGTCAGATCTGCCCAGGTGTGAATCAGTTGCGAGCTGCTGTAAGGCCGGCTCAGGTCCGCGGCAAAGCTCCAGTCATGGTTTTCACGCCATTTCGGCGATGCCCATGCCATGAACGGAATGGTGTACATCGGCGCAGTCGGCTTGTTCTCGTTGCGACCGAGGGTGGTGTGACCGACGGAGTCGAACACGTCTTCGCCGTGGTCGGAGAGGTACAGCAGGAAGCCGTTCGGATCGGACTTGGCGTAGTCCTTGATCAGGCTCGATACCACGAAGTCGTTGTACAGGACTGCGTTGTCAT
>Ga0302169_10000012_pt1 | contig 62129 bp, 44 predicted proteins | sample I_Fen_N1_3_FD_193493 | JGI IMG/M metagenome (GOLD analysis project Ga0302169, IMG submission 193493) | Peat permafrost microbial communities from Stordalen Mire near Abisko, Sweden - I_Fen_N1_3 | ecosystem: Environmental > Terrestrial > Soil > Wetlands > Permafrost | place: Sweden: Abisko...
CAACGAAGTACTCGACGTAATGGTGCAACTGGCCCACGAAGGCATGACCATGATGTGCGTGACCCACGAAATGGGCTTCGCCCGTAAAGTGGCGGACCGGGTGATCTTCATGGACGCGGGCAAAATCATCGAGGACTGCAAGAAAGAAGAGTTCTTCGGCGACATCAGCCACCGCGCCGAGCGGACACAGCACTTCCTCAACAAGATTCTGCAGCACTAAGAAAGACACCGCTCCCTTGTAGGAGCCGGCTTGCTGGCGATCAACGATAACGCGGTGTTTCAGGTTAACCGCGGTGATGCGATCGCCAGCAAGCCGGCTCCTACAGGGGTCGGTGATGGTTTGAGATTTGTGTTGTGGTTGACCCAAGGCATCTGTGATGAAATGCGACCCCTCTCTCCATCGCGCAGCGCCGCCATCACTTACCGTGAAACCCCGTCTGATTCGCCATTTGCTCCTGCCGCCGCTGATCATCGCCCTGATGATCGGACTGGGTTACGCCGGCTTCTGGATCAGTGAACACTACGGCATTCGCAGCCTCAGCGAGAACGGCCAGCGTCAGCTCGAACTGCACGCCCGCGCCGTCGAGAGCGAGATCAGCAAGTACACCTACCTGCCCAGCCTGCTGGAACTCGAATCCAGTGTTTCAGAACTGCTGGACGACCCATCGCCGGAACACCGGCAAGCGGTCAACGATTACCTTGAAGGCCTGAACCGGCGCAGCCGCAGTCGGGCTATCTATGTGATGGACACCACCGGTCGCGTCATGGCCACCAGCAACTGGCGCGATGTCGACAGTTACCTGGGTGAAGACCTGTCCTTCCGCGCCTACTTCCAGAACGCCATTCGTGGCGAGCCGGGACGTTTCTACGGCATCGGCAGCACCAACGGCGAACCCGGTTATTACCTGGCCCATGGCCTGGAAGAACACGGCAAGATCATCGGCGTCGCGGTGGTCAAAGTGCGCCTCGAAGCCATGGAAGAACGCTGGCAACGGGCGCGCCTCGAAGCGTTCGTCAGCGACGAGAACGGCATCATCATCCTCTCCAGCGACCCGGCGCGGCGCCTGAAGTCAGTCGTGCCGCTGAGTGACGAGACCAAGGAAAAACTCGCCCGCAGCCTCCAGTACTACTGGTTCCCGCTGAACGAACTGCAACCGCTGGCCCGTGAAACCCTGGCCGAAGGCGTGGAGAAACTGACCTTCCCCGCCAACAGCGAAGTGAAGTCCGACGAAGAGGACATCAGCTACCTGGCCCAGACCCGGCCCCTGAGCGACACACCGTGGAATTTCACCCTGCTCACGCCGTTGCAGGATTTGCGCCGCGAAGCGATCAACCAAGGGATTCTAGTGGCGGTGGCGTTTGCCCTCGTGGCGTTCTTGCTGATCGCCTGGAACGAGCGGCGCAAGGTCATCGCCACCCGCCTCGCCGCCCGGGAAGCCTTGCAGGAGGCCAACAATCAACTGGAGCGTCGGATTACCGAACGCACCACCGACCTGCGCGCTAGCAACGAACGGCTCAAGGGTCAGATCCGCGAGCGCCGGCAGGCTGAAGAGACACTGCGCCGCGCCCAGGATGAACTGGTACAAGCTGGAAAACTCGCGGCCATTGGCCAAATGTCGACCAGCATTGCCCATGAATTGAACCAGCCACTGGCGGCGCTGCGCACCTTGTCCGGTAACACCGTACGCTTTCTGGAGCGCGGTCAGCTGGATGTCGCCAGCACCAACCTCAAGACCATCAACGAACTGATCGACCGCATGGGCCGGATTACCGCCAGCCTGCGTTCCTTCGCCCGTCGTGGTGACGACAAAGGCCAGGCCTGCCTCGGCAAAGCGGTGGACGCGGCCCTGCAACTGCTCGGCGGTCGGGTGGAAAGTGTTCATCTGCAACTGCATCGGGAATTCGCCGATGTGCAGGTGCAGATCGACCAGACCCGCCTCGAACAGATTCTGGTCAACCTGATCGGAAACGCCCTTGACGCCATGCACGCCCAGCCGCTGCCGGAGTTGTGGCTGGAAGGCGACGAATTCGACGGCAAATATCGCCTGCGCGTGCGCGACAACGGCCACGGCATTGACGCCGAAGCGCGCAAGCACCTGTTCGAACCGTTCTTCACCACCAAACCCGGCGAACAAGGGCTGGGCCTCGGCCTGACCCTGTCCGCCAGCCTGGCCGCCGCCACCGGCGGGCATTTGGGTGTCGAACACCCGGCCAGTGGTGGTACCACCTTCGTCCTCAGTTTACCGTTGGTAAGCCCCACTCCCGCCGAGCCAATATGAACAACGACCTTAGTGTGCTGATCGTCGAAGACGACCCTCATGTGCTGCTTGGCTGCCAACAGGCGCTGACCCTGGAAGACATTCCTTGCGTCGGTGTGGGCAGCGCCGAAGAAGCGCTGGAACGGGTCGGCGATAACTTTGCCGGCATCGTCATCAGCGACATTCGCCTGCCTGGCATCGATGGCCTGGAACTGCTGACCCGGCTCAAGGCCCGCGATCGCAGCCTGCCGGTGGTGCTGATTACCGGTCACGGCGACATCTCCATGGCGGTCGGCGCGATGCAAAAAGGCGCCTATGACTTCATGGAGAAACCCTTCTCCCCCGAACGCTTGGTGGACGTCGCCCGTCGAGCATTGGAACAACGTAGCCTCGCTCGAGAAGTCTCTTCGTTGCGCCGGCAACTGGCGGAGCGCGACTCGCTGGAAGGCCGGATTATCGGCCGTTCGCCGGCCATGCAAAATCTGCGAGAACTGATCGCCAACGTCGCCGACACCTCGGCCAACGTGCTGATCGAAGGCGAGACCGGCACCGGCAAAGAACTGGTCGCGCGCTGTCTGCATGACTTCAGTCGCCGCCACACCAAACAATTCGTCGCGTTGAACTGCGGCGGCTTGCCGGAGAACCTGTTCGAAAGCGAAATCTTCGGTCACGAAGCCAACGCGTTCACCGGCGCCGGCAAGCGGCGAATCGGCAAGATCGAACACGCCGACGGCGGCACGCTATTCCTCGACGAAGTGGAAAGCATGCCCCTGCCGTTGCAAATCAAACTGCTGCGGGTGTTGCAGGAACGCACCCTCGAACGCCTCGGCTCAAACCAGAGTGTGGCGGTGGATTGCAGGGTGATCGCGGCCACCAAATCCGATCTGGCCGAAACCAGCAAAATCGGCGAATTTCGCAGCGACCTGTATTACCGCTTGAACGTGGTGACCTTGGAACTGCCACCGTTGCGTGAACGTCGCGAAGACATCCTGCAACTGTTCGAGCACTTCCTGCAGCAGTCGTCCCTGCGTTTTGATCGCGCGGTGCCGGAGCTGGACAACCAGACCCTGTCGAACCTGATGAGCCACGACTGGCCGGGCAATGTGCGGGAATTGCGCAACGTCGCCGAACGCTTTGCCCTCGGTTTGCCGGCCTTCAAGAAAACCGGCGCCAGTGGCAGCAATCAGGGCCTTGCGTTCGCCGAAGCGGTGGAAGCCTTCGAGCGAACCTTGCTCGGCGACGCCTTGCAGCGCAGCGGCGGCAACCTGACCCAGGCCAGCCTGGAACTGGGCATGGCCAAGACCACGTTGTTCGACAAGGTCAAAAAGTACGGGCTGAGCCACTGATGGATTTGATGCTGAAAGCGGCGTTGGGCGCGGCCGTTGTACTGATTCTGGCGGCGCTGGCCAAGACCAAAAACTATTACATCGCCGGGCTCGTGCCGTTGTTTCCGACCTTTGCGCTGATTGCGCATTTCATCGTCGGCAAAGGGCGTTCGGTGGAGGACTTGAAGACCACCATCGTGTTTGGCATGTGGTCGATCATTCCGTACTTCGTTTACCTGGCGACGTTGTATGTGATGGTGGACCGGATGCGGCTGGAGGCTTCACTCGCGGTGGCGGCAGTCGGTTGGCTGATCGCGGCGACAATCCTCGTCACCGTGTGGGTCCGCCTCCACGCCTGAAACCCCACAATTCCCTGTAGGAGCCGGGCTTGCCCGCGATGGCGGTGTGTCAGTCGACATTGAAGGTATCCGACACACCGCCATCGCGGGCAAGCCCGGCTCCTGCAGGGGATCTCACTGGCCCGCCCCTTGCATTTACCCCGCAAAGCCCTCCCGGCCGGTCTTCATGTTCGATGAACCCGGTGTCCTGGAGGATCCGCCAAGGGTGAATCCTGACTGTGCACTTCTTAGATCCCGACCTGACCTTTACCGTCATCCTGCTGGTCGCCTTTTCCATTGTGCTGGACGTCATCGGCCAGCTCTGCTTCAAGCTCGGCCTGGACCGTTTGCCGGAACTCGAAGGCGGTTTCCGGCTGAACGCCTTCTGGGGCCAGGTGTTCAACGCGCCGCTGCTGTGGTGTGGAATCGGCGCTTATGCGCTGGAGTTTTTCGTCTGGCTTGAAGCCTTGTCCCGCGCCCCGCTGAGCCTGTTGTTTCCGGCCGGAGCCCTGGCTTATTGCGGCGTGGTGCTGGCGGGCAAGGTGGTGCTGGGCGAAACCGTCAGCCGCCGACGCTGGCTGGCAACGCTGGTAATTACGGTGGGTGTGATGCTCGTGTGTGCCGGCCATGCTTGAGCCAAAACCGACGGAATGGCTGCACGGGCGGCTCGGTACCGCGGTGCTCTGGGCGCTGCTGATTGTTCTGGAAAGTGCCGGGCAGATTGCGACCAAGGTCGGTGGCGATCAGTTGGGGCAGATGACGTTCACCCTGCAATGGCTGCGGGCTGTGGTGGTCGACCCCGGCGTGTTGAGTGCAGTGGGCTGCGGGATCGGCGCGTTTTTTGTGTGGATGCTGATTTTGCGACGCAGTAGTTTGTCGCTGGCGTTTCCGCTGAGTTCATTGGTGTTTGTCGGGGTTTTGCTCGGATCGTGGCTGGGGTTGGGCGAGCAGATCAGCGGACTGCACTGGATAGGTGTGGCGGTGATTATTGGCGGGATTGCGTTGCTGGCTGAGGGGGCAGAAAACTAGATCTCTGTTGCATTCGAGGACGCTATCGCGAGCAGGCTCACTCCTACAGGGTACGCATTCATTCTGAAGAAATGCGGTCAACTGTAGGAGTGAGCCTGCTCGCGATGGCGTCAGTCCAGTCACTGGAATTTGTAGGCAATCGCCGCCTGCACTTCCCCCTGATTACTGTCCCCAACCTGTTTGACCAGGCTGCTGTCCGCCGCCGCCCCCGTCAGGTGAATCCAGCTCGCACTGGTCAGCAACGACCAGTGTGGCGCCAGCGGAAACTCAAAACTCTGGGTCAACGCCACATTCTGCAAACCACCTGCGGCGTTATACGGACGAATCCCGGAAGCCAAGAACTCATCCCCGCTGACACCAAAAAATGCCAGATTCTGCCGGGCATTGGCAAAGTGTGCGGTCACATTGGAGCTGCCAATCACCCCGCCACCCATGGGATAACCCACCTCCCCGCCGACCCGGCCCAACACCCCGCCACGCGCGCCGACCGCTTGCCCGGCAGAGGCAAACACCCGCCAGAAATCAGCCGGTGCGTACTGCACAAACCCGCCCACTTCGCCCATGTCCGGCACGTCGTGCAGGCCTTGCAGCTCACCGTTGGCAGTCCGCCCCGGCAGGTAATTCACGAACGGTCCGGCGCTGAAACCGTTGGCCTTCAACGCATTCCAGGTCAGGCCGTCATCCGTGCTCAGGCTGACATCGCCCCAGTCCAGATCGAGGTACGGCACCGGCCGGACTTCGTAGCGACTGCCGCTCGGATCGTGTGGCTGATAGCTCAGGCCCGCTCCAGCCTCCCCGGTAATGCCGGCCGCTGAAACACTGGCCGACAGGCACGTCAGCGCGGTGAATAGAACAACAGAGATCCTCGACATGAGGTCATTCCTTGTACGGGATGTGCGCGCATCAATCCTCTTTTCACCTCCCCCGCGCAAGCACTCATGTTGTTTGTAGCGACCTACAAAAATTGTAGCTTCGCAGCGTCCAAATCCCGCCAGAACCCCAGCCCTGCTGGGCCAAACCCGATTGGCACAGTCCCTGCTCTATCCCCTTGGCAAGCGCAGACAGCGCGCAACGCCCAATAGGTACTGCAGATGATTGACTGGCATATCGTGTGTGATTTCGACGGGACCATCACCCGCACCGACGTGATCGACAGCATCCTCAAACGCTTCGCCGACCCGAGTTGGGAAGCGATCGAAAACGAGTGGTTGGCGGGTGATATCGGTTCCCGTGAATGCCTCAGCCGCCAGCTCGCGCTGGTCAAGGCCACCCCCAGTGAACTGCTTGGGTTCTTCGACACCATCGAGATCGACCCGGACTTCCCCGACTTCGTCGACCACGCCATCGGCCTCGGCGCCTCGTTTGAAGTGGTCAGCGACGGCATCGAACAAGGCATCGCCCGAATCCTGGCGCGCAACTACGTCAGCCTGTTGCCGATCCTCGCCAACCGCCTACGTCAGCTCGACCACGACAGCTGGCGCATCGACTTCCCCCACGCCAGCGACGCCTGCCGCGCCGCTTCCGGCAACTGCAAATGCAAATCCACCCCCAGCACTAAACGCGTGCTGGTGATCGGTGATGGCCAGTCCGACATGTGCGTCGCCGCCACCGCCGATTTCGTGTTCGCCAAGGATCGCCTGGCCGAGCACTGCGAGCGCAACGGCATCGCCCATGCGCGCTTCGACAACTTCGCAGAACTCCCTGCCCTGTTGGCCCTGCTGCCAAACGCAAGCGCTGCCAATGCCACCACTTTCAACTCTGAAACCTTCAACACAGAAAACCAGGAACTCTTCCACCATGTCTGATATTCGAATCGCTACCCCTGAAGACCAGATCCTCCTGGATAAAGAAGCCAAATACTGCTCTTACGGCGACACCGTTCACTACATCGATCCGCCGCGTATTTTCAGCCGCTGCGAAGGCTCCTACGTCTGGGACACCGAAGACCAGGCCTACCTCGACCTGCAAATGTGGTACTCGGCCGTCAACTTCGGCTACGCCAATCCGCGTTTGAACAATGCGCTGAAACAACAGATCGACACCCTGCCGCAGATCGCCAGCCAGTACCTGCACAAAGGCAAGATCGAGCTCTCGGAAATGATCGCGGTCGACGCCAAGAAGAAATTCGGCCTCGACGGTCGCGTGCACTTCAACGTCGGCGGTTCACAGTCCATCGAGGACTCGCTGAAAGTCGTGCGCAACGCCACCAACGGCAAAAGCCTGATGTTCGCCTTCGAGGGTGGTTACCACGGCCGTACCCTCGGCGCCTCGTCGATCACCTCCAGCTACCGCTATCGCCGTCGCTACGGCCACTTCGGCGAGCGTGCCAATTTCATCCCGTTCCCGTATCACTTCCGTGGCCCGAAAGGCATGACCAAGGAAGAATATGGCAGCCATTGCGTGCAGCAATTCGCCCGCCTGTTCGAGACCGAATACAACGGCGTCTGGGACCCGAAAGTCGGTCAGAGTGAATACGCAGCGTTCTACGTCGAGCCGATCCAGGGCACCGGCGGCTACGTGATTCCGCCGATGAATTTCTACAGCGAGCTCAAGCATGTGCTCGATCAGCACGGCATCTTGATGGTGGTCGACGAAATCCAGATGGGCTTCTGGCGCACCGGCAAGCTGTGGTCGATCGAACACTTCGACGTCAAACCCGACGTGATCGTCTTCGGCAAAGCACTGACCAACGGCCTCAATCCGCTGGGCGGCATCTGGGCCAAGGAAGAGTTGATCAACCCGAAAATCTTCCCGCCAGGTTCGACCCATTCGACCTTCGCCTCCAACCCGTTGGGCACGGCGGTAGGCCTGGAAATGTTCAAGATGACCAGCGAAGTCGACTACGGCGCGATGGTGATGAACAAGGGCAAGTACTTCCTCGAAGGCCTGAAAGACTTGCAGAAGCGCTACCCGATCATCGGCGACGTCGACGGTCTGGGCCTGGCCCTGCGTTGCGAAATCTGCGGCCCGGACGGCTTCACGCCAGACAAGGCAACCCTGGATTTCATGGTCGATGAAGGCATGAAGGGCGACATTGAAATCGACGGCAAACGCCTCGGCTTGATCCTCGACGTGGGCGGTTACTACAAAAACGTGATCACCCTCGCGCCATCGCTGGAAATCAGCTACCCGGAAATCGACCTCGGCATCGCCCTGCTCGACCGTTTGCTGCATCGGGCCATGAAACGATGAATGCCGCAGAGATCGACATGGGCGAAGGCAGCGCCGGTTTCGTTCTCGGCTCAGGGGAGGTCGCAGTGTTGTTGATCCACGGCCTCACCGGCACCCCGACCGAGTTGCGGCGGGTCGCCATGGGCCTGGCCAAGGCCGGGTGCACGGTGTACGTGCCGACCCTGGCCGGCCATTGCGGGAACAACGCCGACCTGCAAGCCACCGGTTGGCGCGACTGGTACGAGAGCGCGCGCAACACCTTCGTCGGCGTGCGACGCAAGCACACACATGTGTTCGTCGGCGGTTTGTCGATGGGCGCGGTGTTGTCGATGTACCTGGCGGCCGAACATCCGGGGCAGATCGAAGGGTTGTTGCTGTATTCGACGACCCTGCGCTACGACGGCTGGAACATGCCCTGGGTGGCGAAATTGAGCAGCCTGGTGATGTCCATTCCGTATGGCGTGCACCTGTGCCGCTTCAACGAAAAATCACCGTTCGGCATCAAGGACGAACGCCTGCGCGCGATTGTCGAGCGACAGATGAAGGCCGGCGAAAGCAGCAATGCCGGACTGCTGACCATGTCCGGGGTCAGCGTTCGCGAGCTGCACCGACTGGTGGCGGCGGTTAAAAAACGCATGCCGCACATCACCACTCAGGCATTGGTGCTGCACTCGAAGGAAGACGACATCACCAGCGCCTGGAACGCCGATTACGTGGAGCGAAAACTCGGTGGGCCGGTGGTGAAAGTCCTGCTCGACGATTGCTATCACATGATCACCGTCGACCTGCAATACCGCCGCGTGGTGGAACTGAGCGCCGATTTCATCCAGCACCGTTTCATGCAGCAAGGTTACGCCCCGCAACCCGTGCGCCAGGATTACCGCCAATTGGCCTGAACACGACCTGTAGCAACGGGCGAAGCCTGCTGCTACAGGGCGAAGTCGGCTACTGTATTGAAACGGTTTATCCGATCGGACCTGCTGCGATAAGCGAAACCCAATGACCAAAGAATCACCCGTCACCGCCCGACCGTTCGCCCTCTCCGGCTGGAGCCTGCAACGCAAACTGGTGCTCGCCTTCTGGTTGGTCAGCGTGATCCCGACCATGATCGCCGCCGAACTGGCGGCCACCACGCTGTCGCAGATTTTCGACAGCAACGTGCGCATCTGGCTGCAGGAATCGACCAAGATCGTCGAAGACGAAATCACTGAAATCCTCCACGAAAACGCCCGGGCCGCACAGTTGTTCCTGCGCTACACCCGCCCGCCCACGGATCGACTGTCGACCAGGCACGACAAACTCACCACCGACATTGCCGATTCCATGGGCATCGACGTGGTGGCGCTGGTGCGCAACAGCGATCACAAAGTGGTGTTCAGCACCGTCGCCGACGACATCGTCCGGCAAATCAGCATCGAACCCAAAGCGGTGTTGCAGACCCTGCAAGTCGGCGGCGTGGCGACCGGCACGGTGGTCTCGACCTTCGAGACCGATCAGGACAACGTTGACTACAAACTGGTGGTCGCGACGTACCTCGACAGCAGCTTCCTCACCAGTGTCGCTGACGTGCATTCCCTCGATCTACGCTTGTACCTGGCCAAGGCCGACGACTTCCTGGAGATCTTCGCCACCCAGCGCTTCGAAGATCACCCGGCGACCGTGCCGGAGAAGATCGAACAAATCCTGCGCACCACCAAGCAACCGATCGAGCAATTCACCAACCGCTACAGCGGCATCTATCGACCGATATTCAATGAAAACGGCGAGCTGCAAGGCGTGATCTTCAGTGGCCTGCTGCGCCACACCAGCCTGGTCGGGCTGGTGAACCAGAGCAACCTGTTCATCCTGATTTTCCTGCTCAGCTCGGCGGCGTCCCTGGCGGTCGGCTGGCTGGTGTCGCAGCGCCTGACCAAGCCGTTGCGCGGGCTGTCAAAAGGCGTACAAGCGGTGATTGCCGGCGATTACCGCCAGCGTCTGGAGGTCACCGGCGGCGACGAACTGGCGGAACTGAGCAGCACGTTCAACCACATGAGCGAACGCCTCGGCGAGTTGCAACACCTGGAATCACAGCTGCGCCGTCGCGACCGTTTGCATGCGCTGGGCGAAGTGGCGATGGGCCTGGCGCATGAAATCCGCAACCCCCTGGGCATCATCAAAACCGCCACGCAATTACTGCACCGGCGCGCCGATCTGCCCGAGACCGACAAACGTCACCTGGAATACGTGGTCAGCGAAGTCAGCCGGATCAACGACTTGATCACCGACTTTCTCGACTTCGCCAAGCCCAGCGCGCCGATGCGCTCAACGCAACTGGCCCGTCCGCTGGTGGACGAGTTGATCGGCTTCTGCGCCCCGGAACTGGCCAGCCACCATATCGAGGTGCTTATCGAGGACCGCGCGCCGGCCGCGACCCTGTATGCCGATGCGCGGCAACTCAAGCAGGCCGGGCTGAACCTGGTGGTCAATGCCATCGACGCCATGCCCGAGGGCGGTCGCCTGACCGTCGGGATCAGCAGTGAACAGCACGTCACCGTTATCCGCTTCACGGACACCGGCCAGGGCATCGCCCCGGACATGCTCGAACGAATCTTCACGCCGTTCGTCACCACCAAGGCGTCCGGCACCGGGCTGGGTCTGGCCAAGGTCTTCTCGATCATGGAAAGTCACGACGGACGCATCGAATGCGTCAGTGAAAAAGCGGCCGGGGCGACCTTCACCTTGTACATCCCGGCCAACGGCGAACACTTCGACAGGGGCAGTGATGACACATAACGTACTGGTGGTCGACGACGAACCCAAGCTGTGCGACCTGCTGGCATCGGCCTTGAGTCAGAGCGGCATTCAGGTGTTCACCGCTGGCAATGGCTTGCACGCACTCAAGGTGCTGGAGGCCGAGGACATCGACCTGGTGATCAGCGACTGGCGCATGCCCGGCATGGACGGCCCGCAATTACTCGCGGAAATCAAAACCCGCTATCCGCAATTGCCAGTGATCGTCATGACCGCCTACAGCACGGTGAAAAACGCCGTGCAGTCAATGCGCAATGGCGCCTTCGACTACATCGCCAAGCCGTTCGATATCGACGAACTGGACATCACCGTCAACAAAGCCCTGCAGTATCGCGACATCCTCAAAGACAACCAGCGCATGCGCGCCGAACTCGACGAACACCAGCAGATCGACAGCCTGATCGGCGACAGCCCGAGCTTCCGCCGGGTGCTGCACGCCATCGACTCGGTGCGTGAAAGCAACGCGACCATCCTGCTGACCGGCGAGAGCGGCACCGGCAAGGAAATGGTCGCCCGCGCCATCCACAAACACGGCAATCGCGCAGACAAACCCTTCGTTGCGGTGAACTGCGCGGCGATCCCGGAAGGCCTGCTGGAAAGCGAAATGTTCGGCCACCGCAAAGGCGCGTTTACCGGCGCCGTGGCGGATCGGGTCGGGCGCTTTATGCAGGCGGACCAAGGGACGTTGTTCCTCGATGAGATCGGTGAAATGCCGTTGGCCTTGCAGGCGAAAATCCTGCGGGCGTTGCAGGAGCGAGTGATCGAACCGGTGGGCGATCCCCGCGAGCGCAAGGTGGATGTGCGGGTGATCGCGGCGACCAACAAGAACTTGCTGGACGCGGTGGCGAACAAGGAGTTTCGCGAAGACCTTTACTACCGCCTCAACGTGTTCCCGATCCCGTTGCCGGCGCTGCGCGAGCGGGTCGAAGACATCGCGCCGCTGGCCCGGCATTTCGCCCATACGCTGGGGGCCACGGCGGGCAAGCGCATCACCGGTTTCAGCGCCGAGGCATTGCAGGCGATGGCCAATTATTCGTGGCCGGGGAATATCCGTGAGCTGCAAAACTGCGTGGAGCGCGCGACCATCGTGGCGTCGGCAGCGGTGATTGAAGAGGATGATTTGCCGGCGTATCTGTTTGCGTCACGATCCACTGACAGTGGGGTTCTGGTCGCGGAAGGCAGCGTGCCGGCGGACCTGGAAGCGGCGCTGGCGCAGGTGGAGAAATCCTACATTCTGGCGGCGTTGGCGCAGAGCAATGGCGTGCAAGCGGCCGCCGCCCAACTGATCGGAATTTCCGAACGCAGCTTTTGGTATCGGCTGAAAAAACTCGGTATCCACGTCGACAAGATTGTCCGCTGATCCCACTGTTCTCGGCCGCCGCAACGTCGGTGATCTGTCACTGCATTTTGGGAAGCGTCTGACATCATTTTTTGGGCTCAGTTGTTAGGTTGGCACTGAACCCGGCTTCAGGACGCTCTGTTGTAATCTGGCCATGGACGGTCATTTACAAGCGCTGCACCCACGTCCCGAAGCCTGTGCTACGTCACAGGACAAGGAATCTTGGATGTTCGACGCCAACCTACACGCTCGTTTCAGCCTTTCGATCTGCGATTTAGAGCACGACCTGCAGGTGCTGTCATTCACCGGCAAGGAATTCATCAGCCAACCTTACGTGTTTGATCTTGAACTGGTCAGCGAAAGACGGGACCTCACCGGAAAAATCCTGCAGCACAAACGTGCCTTTCTGGCGTTCAACGACAGCGGTGCCGGCATTCATGGCCAGGTGTACGCTTTCGCCCGAGTCAGCCCGGGCAAACGCCTGACCCGCTACCGCATGACCTTGGTGCCACAACTGACCTATCTTGGGCAGCGCACCAACCAGCGGATCTTCCAACAGTTGTCCGTCCCGCAGATCATCCAGCGGCTACTCGCGGAACACGGAATCCTCGCAGACGCCTGCCTGTTCCAGCTTGGCTCGACCTATGCGCCCCGTGACTTCTGCGTGCAATACGGTGAATCGGATCTGTTTTTCATCCAGCGTCTGTGCGAGGAAGAAGGGCTGCATTACCACTTTCGGCATCACCGCGATCAGCATGTGCTGGTGTTCGGTGACGACCAGACCGTATTTCCCCGGCTCGACGGTGCAACGCCTTACAAGCAGGACTGCGGCATGGTCGCGCAGGAACCGGTGATCAATCACTTTGATGTATGGGAGCAGACCCGTCCCAATAAAAGCGCTCGCCGCGACTATGACTTTGAGAAAGCCAGCATCCTGCTCGACTCCAGCTATCGACCGCAGCTCGACAGTGCCCAGCCGGATCTGGAGATTTACGATTACCCTGGCTACTTTAACCAGCGCGAACAAGGCAAACGCCGGAGTCGTTGTGCGCTGGAGAGCCATCGCGCCGATTGCGACCTGGCCCAGGGTAAAAGCCATCAGGCGTCGCTGGTCACCGGGCACTTCCTGCAACTGTCCGAGCACCCGTTCGATGAATGGAACCAGCTGTGGTTGTTGACCGAGGTGCAACACGAAGGCCGAATGCCTCAGGTCCTCGAAGAGAACGCGGCAAGCACCCTCGACAACAGCGAACAAGGCTTTCAAGGCTATCGCAACCAATTCGTCGCCACCCCGTGGGAAGTGTTCTACCGCTCGCCCCGGACCCACCACAAACCAAGAATGTCTGGCAGTCAAACGGCCAGGGTTACTGGCCCCGAAGGTGAGGAAATCCACTGCGATCAATACGGTCGGGTGAAGGTGCAGTTTTTCTGGGATCGCGAAGGCCGTCAAAACGATAAAAGCAGTTTCTGGGTACGGGTGGCCGCCGGTTGGGCCGGCAATGCCTATGGCAGTGTCACTGTCCCGCGAGTGGGCATGGAAGTGCTGGTCAGTTTTCTCGAAGGCGACCCGGACAAACCGGTAATCAGCGGATGTTTTGCCAACAGTATGAATCTGCCGCCCTATGAGCTGCCCGAGAACAAAACCCGCAGCGTGTTTCGCTCCCGCAGTTCGCCCGACAGCAACGGGTTCAATGAACTGCACCTGGAAGACCGTGCCGGCCAGGAGTTGATTTACCTGCGTGCCCAGCGGGATATGGAGCAGAAGGTTGAAAACGACAGTCGACTGGAAGTGGGCAACGAACGCCGGGAAACCGTTAACGGCGACAGCTTCACCGTACTGAAAGCCAACGAACATCGAACCATTACCGGGGACCGGCAGGCCCAGCTCCAGGCCAGTGACTACCTGCACGTCGCCGGCAACAGCCACACCCTGATCGATGGAATCCAGGTGACCAAAGCGGGCCGTGAAATTGTCATTGAGGCTGATTATCTGGTTTTGAAAGGGCGCAGGGGTGTCAGTATCTGCGGCGGCAGCGAACACGTTGTGATGGGGCACGGTGGAATTTTCAGCAGCAACGAAATCCAGATTGGCGGTACGCCCGTGCCGGGCCCGGACGTATCACTAGCGATGCCGGGATCAATCGATGCCTTGTCTGCGCCCCCCGAGTTGCCACCGATCATCGCGCCTTCCCAGCACGAGCTAATGGCGGTCAGTCACGCGCTGGAGGCGGATTTCTGCCCCCTCTGCGAAGCCTGCCGGGCTGGATTCTGCCCGACCGAAGGAGCGGCCACATGATGGATACACTCCCCCTGCGCTGGATGACCGAACAGCGCCGTTTTGGCCATGAAATTTGTCTGGTGCTCGACTCCGGGAACGAGCGCGAAACACGCCAGTCATTGTTGAAGTCCAGCCAATTTGAGCAATATTTGGGCGTCTACAGCGGCACCCACATCGCAAGCCTGTCTGACGCCGGTCCGTTCATTTTTACCCTGGATCAACCCGGCGATCGCCGTATCGACGAACTGCTCGAGCACCCGCAGCGAAACTGGGGCTGGCTGGTCAGCCTGGCAAAAGGTGACCTGCACAAACTGGTGAGTCACTGGCATGAACGGCTGATCATCGGCACCCGCCCCCATCAGGCGCTGTATCGCTTTCACGACAATCGAGTATTGGCCCGCGCGCTTGAACACTTACCCGTCGACGCCTACCCGGCCTACCTCGGGCCGGCAATCAGTGTGTGCTACTGGAACGGTACAGGCTGGAAAACCGCCTTCAGCCCGGCCCCCGGCACCTATCCCGTACCGGATGAACCCCTCTGGTTACGCTCACCCATCCCCCATCCGCAGGCCTCGGAAATTCGCCGGCTCAATGCCCACCGTTTTTTGTTGGCAGAGCATCTGAAAGCCTACGTCACCCTCGCCGACCTGCATGACCCGGACACCTGGTTACGCGACCGATTGGCCTTGGCGGACGCATGGGGCTGGTGGGAGCCGGAGCAACTGGCGTTTCTGCTGATCCAGAGTTTGCAGGCACCCGCGTACACGCTGCCGCCGCACTGGCAGACGCGCCCTGATGAAACGCCCAGTGAGCATTTTGAGCGGGTGCATCAGGCAACGCCTTTTTGGCAAGGAATAGCCCCGCGATGAAGTGCGCATTACCAATGGCAAGCCTGGGTTGTTGTCTCGCGTTAACCGCGGGCTGTGCCACCAGTCAGCCGAACACGTTCACCTTCACTGCCGATTTACCGCCAGATTTTGCTTACGTCGCAGCGGTTTACTACGTGCCCGCCAAGGGGGAAACCTGCACCGTTGCAACACGGGATAACAAAGCCCCCGTGTTCAACAACGTTTGGCGAACGGAATACAAACCTGATTCGGAAATCACCATTCGCAGGACTCGTAATGGCTGCCCCTTGGTGATAAGTCGCATCAAATTGGATATCAAATCGGCTTATGGCAAGGACTGGGGAGATCAAAGCGGGGACACCGCCGGGGTCGTCATTCGCAATGAACTGGAGGAGCAGTACAAACGTGCCTTCAACGCGGCGGGTGAAAGTGTCTTCTACGGCCAATGCCAATGGCTGTTCCGCACCGTAGGGACAAACCGGCGCATCGTAAAACTCCTTGATTGCAAAAAAACCGATGCACAGGGCGAACCGGGACGGGGTCGTCCGTTTTCGGCGTACACCCTCGATCAACTGCCGGGAAAAATCGTGAAAATGAACATCAAGTTGGCGGACGAGGAACGGCCTGGCTGGGGAGACACGTGGGTCAAAGTGCCGAATGGCTGGAAACGTTGCATGGGCAAAGGCTTTGAAGATCAGGATGCGTATTGCTTTGGCAACTACAAAGATTTCAGCGGTTTTTTAATGCCCGACGGACGGCAATGCACCATTTACCCCGCCTGCACTGAATAAGGACATTCCCCAATGACAACGTTGTATTCACAGACGAAATTACTGTTTAAGGGCTCGGCCTTTGCTTGTGGTTTCGCATTAGCTGCGGGCTGCACGCAACAGCCAAATACATTCACCTTCACTGCCGATTTACCACCCGACTTCGCCTACCAGGCCATTGCCTTGTATGTGCCCGCCAAAGGGGAAACCTGCACCGTGCCCGGCGGGCGAAATACAGAAGTCGGATACAACATGAAATGGCGTGAAAACTACCAGCCAAACGCTGAGATCGCCCTGCGTAGAACGGTTAGTGGGTGCCCGTTGGTCATTAGTCGAATCAAGCTGGATATCAACGCGAGCTATGGCAAAACCCGGGGTGATTTTGGAGGGGATACCGCTGGGGTCGTCATTCGCGATGAACTGGAGGAGCAGTACAAACGAGCCTTCAACGGGGCGGGCGAAAGTACATTCTATGGTCAATGCCAATGGCTGTTCCGCACCGCAGGGACAAACCGACGCATCGTAAAAATCCTCGATTGCAAAAAAACCGACGCACAGGGCGAACCGGGACGAGGTCGTCCTTTTTCGGCGTACACCCTCGATCAACTGCCGGGGAAAACCGTGAGGATGCGCATCAAGTTAGCGGATGAGGAACGGCCTGCCATAGGGAATACATGGGTCAAAGTGCCAAACGGTTGGAAGCGATGCATGGGCGATAACTTTGAAGACCAATACGCGTTTTGCTTTGGCAACTTCAAGGACTTCAGTGGTTTTCAAATGCCCGATGGAAAGCAATGCACCATTTATCCAGGCTGCACTGAATAAGGAGATTTCGACATGACGTCATTGGAAAAAGAACTGGAATCGCGACTGAGTAGCCGCGTATTGGCATGCCCCGTACAGGGTCGATGGACCAGCTTTCAGTTAGTCGACGAGTTCGGCTCTGGCGAACCCTATGCCGGGTTGGCCTACGTCGTAACCGACTCGGAAGGGCAAAAATACGGCGGTGTGTTGGATATAACGGGCACAGGCAAAGTGGACAACCACTTTGCCGGCCCTATCTCGCTACTCCTTGACCAAAAATATCAAGGGCGTGAAAAGGGTTATGAATTTTTACAAACAAGACCCCATTACCCCTTAGAAATCACCGAACTCCAGGTCCGCGCCGAGCAAACCCGCTACCTGAACCAAAACTCCACCCGCACCCAAGAAAACCCCGCACAAGCCTGCGCGGATGAGTATTTTCAGGTGGAAGTGCGCCATCTGGTCAAGCATGTCTCGCACCTGCCTCCTGAGGTCTATCGCCGTTACCCACACATTACGGGGCGGGCGAAAGTCATGGGTAAACATGGCGCGCTTGGCATTGCCCTGTTGCCGTTGCAACACACCGTGCTGGAAGTGCGCCCGATGCGGGCTTTGCGGCCCATGCTCTCGACCGACCCTGAATTCTGCGCGCTCAACCTGTACCAACTCGCGCTAATGGCCACCTTGAGCTATTGCCCCTTTGGTCAGCAGCCCGATGAACAACCCGTCAGAACCAGGACCGTGAGCTTCCCCCTGCAACCAAGCGTCGGCAACTGGTTCGGGGATGCACTGGCCAAATTTGATGAACTTGGAAAAGTCGATGCAGCGCAGACAAAAGCGTACTACCCGCTGTACGAGGATGTGCCGTACTCCAAGCGACTGGAGATCGTGCCCTTCGACGCCAATCTCTATATGGCAAACGACCCGGAACTGGGTGAAGATCAGGAACACCCCGCCAAAATCCATTTCCTCGACGATAGAAAACTTGGCGCCGAATCCACCGATACTCAGGCCTTTATCACCCACCACGACGAGCTGATCCTGATTGCGGTACGTGGCACCTATGAAATCATCGCGGATGGCCTGCGCGACGCCGACGCATTCCAAGTGCCGTTTGAAGACACCGACAGCAAAGTACACCGTGGTTTCTATGAAGCCGCGCAGAAAGCCTACGACTTCATCGTCAAATACCTCGACAGATTTTATACCGGGCAAAAACTACTAATCTGCGGCCACAGCCTGGGGGGCGCAGTAGCACTACTGCTCTGCGAAATGCTGCGTCGACGAGCAGGCTTCAACTACAACATCCAGCTCTACACCTACGGCGCCCCCCGCGCCGGCGATGCCCATTTCGTAAACGGTGCCAAAGATCTGGTGCATTACCGCATGGTCGCCCACAACGACCCGGTGCCCAGCGTGCCCGGGACCTGGATGAACACCAAGGCTGACGTGTTCGGAGCGGGCGCGGTGCTGACATTTGTCAACGTGCCCGTTGGCCTCTCGGTATTTGTAGCAGGTATCACCAACTGGACAGGTGAACCCTACGGCCATCACGGCACTCTGCGTCATGCGATGCCGGTGCAGTTCAGCCGCAAGGAAGTATCCATGATCTTGTGGGAGCCAGGTTGCGACACCATCACCCAGCATGCCGCCTGCTCGGTGGCCATCCAGCAAATAAACGGGCTCCCGGATCGACCTGGTTTGCTGATTCAACTCCTCAATGGGGCCAGCCATTCGATGGTCGCCAGCTACATTCCCGCCTGCTGGGCATCACTCAAGCGTTCGCAGGAAGCCATAAAGGAAAAACGCACACTCGTTACCGACAGGGAGTTTGGATTGATAGAGAACGCGCTTAAAAGCATCAACGATCAGTTGCGTGCCAAGGGAAAACATTTTTTGAACCAAACCATGAAATATCAAGAAACTTACGGGGCGGAAAACAACGCCATGATTCTTGAGATCGACAAAGTACACATGACGCTCGAACGATTGAAGGCCCTTCGGTACGAGCGCATCAGCGAAAAAAAGGTATACGGATCGCTGTCGACTCAGCCCGAGTGGCTGGCAGAAAACCTGCAACGCTGGCTTGCCCATCCAGAAAACCAGGTCGATGTGCAGATGGCCATGGCGCCGAAGGGCGTCAACGAAGACGCGTTACTGGCGTCGATCTACGGGCATACCGTAGGGATGCCGCATACCTTCGACATCGATTTGATCACTTGAACAAACACAACCGGACGTTGCCCGAGAAGCCCCAATAATATGGGGCGCAAGGTGCCTCCCGTGTGGAAGCGAGCAGGCTGTTCCCACAAGGTCGCCTCAGTGCCCGTAAACCTTCTGCAACTGTGCTTGGCTCATGGCGTCTTCAAACGGCACCGGCACCGATTTCACCGCGCCGTACAGGTTGCGATAGCGCCAGTAGCTGCCGTTGGTGGCCAGTTGATAACCGCGCTCGACCACCCGCTGTCCATCGAGGACATAACGCAAGGTTTCCTGGGCCGCCGGCGGCGGTGTTGGCTGCATCAGGTCGGTGGACAGAACGCGCATCGATTCGTCGATACACTCGTCGAGCGCGGCCGTGACCTTCGCCAGATCGAGGCTGCCGTCGTCGATGCATTCCTTGCCACAGCGCCGAATCGGTTGGCTGACCACTTCGATGCGCATGCGATACAGGGCCGAACCGGCGATGTCCTGGACTTGCACCTGATTGATCAGCACGAAACTGCCACGATCCGGGGTCAGCATCAGTTTGGGTTCAATCACCAGGCGCGCGGTGACCTGCCCCTCTCCCTGCTTGAACCCGGCCACTTGTGAAGCCTGTTGATAGCGCTGTTGCAGACGCTCCTGCAACGGAACGCCCGCCAGCAAGTCGGCCATGGGCCGCGCCTCATTGAGCGCCGCTTTTTCGGCATCGCGCTGCAACGTGCCGCTGCCCATTTGCGTATTGACCAGGCTGGCAACCAGCACGCCAGCAAGCCCGGCACTGTTGCCCGAACTCGCCACCATGTTGTAACTCGAGGTCGCGGCGGCCTGGGCGGCCTTGGTATCGATCACCGTGCTGGCACCGACAAACGTCGGCGGTAGTTGCACCTCAACCTTCAGCCCGTGAGCCTGGACATAGGGCAACGCGCCCTGGTCCTTGAAACCGGGCTGGGGGCCCGGTTTCTGCGCACAACCGCCCAACATCAGCAACATCAGCGACGTCAGCGCCGCAGCGGCAGCGGCAGCGGCAGCGCTCGAGCGTTTCATTGTGCGAACGGGGTAATCATTTGCTGACGGCTCGTGTCCATGGCCTGGTAGAAGGCGTTGGACAAGTTGGCGTAGTTTGGCTCATCCCATTCGCCCTGGGCGGCTTGCACCGCGGCAAAGGGTTGGAACCACAACAGTTTGTTGTCCGCCAGATCGACCACCATGCCCTGCCCGGTCACCTGGGCCATCGGAGCGCTGGTTGGCACGACGCTGTAGTAGCTGCGAGTGGCGCCGGTGGCGAAGACATTGACCAATAGCAGGCGATCGACACCATGAGCGGCTTTGATCGGGGTCAAGTCGCGTACCGTGTAGCCTTCGCGGAAACTGGTTTCCTTGAATTTTTGCAGGTCCAGCGGCTCGTCGATCCGCTTGGCCTTGTAGCCTTTGGCTTGCAGCTTGGCGACGATCACATCCGGCAACGTATTAAGGTCGCGGGTTTGCCAATGCTCCACGTTGTCGCTGAGCTTGCTGTTGACGCCGCGGTTGATCGCGTAATCGATAAGGCCCTGGTTACCGGTCAATGCCAGCACCGGCGCCGGCAGCACCGTGATTGCCACGCCGATGGTCGGCTCTTTGGCATCCCAGAATTGATGGTCCAGCGGCACAGGAGGCTGGACGTGAGCACAGCCAGTGAGGGTCAGGCAGGCCAGCAACGTGATGGCCGCCCAAGTACGAAACGCGTGAAAGGTCATGGATCAAGTCCCTATGATTGATAACAGTGCTTCCTGTGTCGGCAGCCTTTGTTTCAACTGTAGTGGCACATTGATATTTTTTTACGCACAACGCTCTAGCGGGCGTGTTGGCTTCAGTTCACTTGCCCGCCCTTGGACTCACTCATGATCTGCCGGATCGCCCCGACAAACGTTTCCACCGGTTGCCCGCCAGTGACGGCGTATTGCCCGTTGAACACCACCGTCGGCACTGAACTCACGCCACGGGTCAGCCACAATTGCTCTTCCTCAACCACTTCCTTGGCGTATTCCTCCGACGCCAGAATCGCCTCGGCCCGCTGCCGGTTCAGCCCCACGCTTTCGGCAATCTGCGCTAACTGCCCGTGATCGGACGGGTTGCCGCCGTCGGTGAAATACGCCTTGAACAGCGCTTCTTTCAGGTTGAACTGCAAGCCTTCCAGCCCTGCCCAGTACAGCAACCGATGCGCATCAAAGGTGTTGTAGATGCGGCTGTTGCCGTCGGTGCGAAACGCAAACCCGACCTCGGCGCCACGGGCGCGGATCATTTCGCGGTTCTTCTGGGATTGCTCGGGCGTCGAGCCGTATTTTTCGCTGATGTGTTCGGTGATGTTCTGCCCTTCGGGGCCCATCTTCGGGTTCAGCTCGAACGGCTGGAAGCGGATCTCGGCCTGGACCTCATCGCGCAATATCTCCAACGCCCGGGTCAGGCCGTACAAGCCGACGACGCACCAGGGGCAGGACACGTCGCTGACGAAATCGATTTTCAAAGGGGTACTCATCACACACCTCGCTGGCTGGATCGCGCGGGAAAGCTGGAACGATACACCCGACAGGCCCACGGTGGCAGCCATACCACAATCCCCTGTGGGAGCAACCCTGTGGCGAGGGGGCTTGCCCCCGTTGGGTGGCGAAGCCGCCCCAGCATTTCAAAGTTAAACCGCATACACCGGGTATACGACTGCTGCGCAGCCGGACGGGGGCAAGCCCCCTCGCCACAGGGTTGTTCCAATAGGGGATTTGGGGTGTTTTTGGGGGCGTGTTTAGTTCTGTTTAAGGTTACTTCCGGAAAGCTACAGCGCCTTGCGCCATCGCCTACAACCACGTCAGAATCCGCCGGCTTGTGCGCCTGGCGGGCCGTCGGTAACTTGGTCCTGTCACTGATTTCCAGTGATCGGGTTTAGTAGCCCGGCTTCTTCCAATTGGTGCACATGCGTCTTTCAGTCAGGCAATCGCCTGCACTTGATGGTAGCTGTGCGCATGGCGCCCTCGGGCGCGCCGGATTTGGGAGTTTGCCGGTCTACTAACTTGCGCACAGCTGCCTCCCCTCCGTTTAGTAGCGAGATTGGTTGCGGCTCTACTATTAGGAAATAACTCCAATGTTCAAAATAACTCCAAATCCACCTGAAACCGACGACGTTTCCCCCTACGAAACCCCAGAGTCCAAAAAACTCAACAAAGCCGCCGACCGCGCCCTTGATTACTACCTCAAACCGGTCATCCCCAAAGACACCCCACGTAAACCCAGCACCATCTACTTCGTCGCCCCCGACACCGACCACGAAACCCTGCTGGTCAACGCCTGCGAATCCCTGGCGTCAGCGAGCGTGATGTTGAGCAACTACGCCGCAACGGTTGACGGCACCCAGCGCAACACCGTGCTCGGTATTCAGAACTCAGTCATGTTGGGTGAACTGGCGGTGAACCTGATGCTGGATAACGTCGTCCCCACCTAATTCTCGACCGGTACACGATCAAATGTGGGAGCGGCGGTGCGACGATTCGACTTGCTCGCGAAGGCGTCGTGTCAGTCGACAACTGCTTTGACTGATACACCGCTTTCGCGAGCAAGCCCGCTCCCACATTTTGATTGGGGGTTACAGGAGATTCGGGGACGGCACCGGGTCAATCTGCGCCCAATGTGAAGTGTCTTCGCGATGGGTCTGCAAGTACGGCAACACCGCCGCCAGCAACGGCGCCTTGAACGCTTCCTGGAAGCGATGCGCCAACCCCGGGATCAGCACCAACTGACTGCCGCGAATGTGCGCCGCCAGATGCACGCCGTGCATCACCGGCAACAACGGATCAGCCGTGCCATGCACCACCAGCGTCGGCACGCGCAAGTGGTTGAGCAAACCCACACGACTGCGCTCGGCGAGGATTGCCATGATCTGGCGCTTTACGCCCTCGGGGTTGAACGCCCGGTCGTAGGACTGCGCCGCTTGTTGCAGCAACGCCTGACGGTCATCCGTCACCGAAGGGCTGCCCAGCGCTGCCAACAAATCCGCCTGTTGTTCCAGCGCCACTTCACGATTCGGCGCGCCACGACGCGACAACAATTGCACCAGCGCCGCACTCGGCGCCGGCAAGCCTTCGGCCCCGGAGCTGGTCATGATCAACGTCAGGCTTTCCACACGCTGCGGCGCCATCGCCGCCATGTGCTGAGCAATCATCCCGCCCATGCTCGCGCCCAAGACGTGGAATTGTTCGACGTGCAATGCGTCCATCAACCCCAGCGCATCGTCGGCCATGTCGGTCAGGCTGTACGGTGCCGACACCGGCAAGCCGAGTTTGTAGCGCAAGGCTTCGAAGGTCAGGTTGGCTTCGGCCGGGGTTTGCCGCCAGGTGGACAGGCCAACATCACGATTGTCGTAACGAATCACCCGAAAACCCTGCTGACACAGCGCGACCACCACCTCATCCGGCCAATGAATCAACTGCCCGCCCAGGCCCATCACCAGCAACAACGCAGGGTCCGACGCACGGCCGATGCTCTGGTACGCCAGGCTCACCTGCGCCAGATCGGCATGTTCGGTTGGAACGTTGACGTCGCAACGGGACGCCGCGAAAGATGGCAGGCCGAACAGCAGCGCGGCCAAAAATACAATTCTTGAAAGAAATCGAGCACCCATGAAAAACACCAAAACGCAGAACCCCAGTAGAGCGCGAGTCTGATGAAGTTTGTTCAAGCGCGCTGCCACAGTTGCGTGACAATTTCGTGAATCTCGCCCAATGGTCAATGCGATAACTATGTAGTGCCATGGACGCGGGTAGATTTCTTTTAATGGTGCGCTTCAAGAGCGGATACGCCGCTCCCCTGCACAGAGCCCCGTTGCCATGAATGACAGTGCGTTCAGCACCCTGCCGGTTTCCCCACCTATTGGGATATCGGCCCCCGCGCTCCTGAAAAACAACCCTGATGAAAGCCTGCTGCTGAGCGCTTGGGCACGTTGGCGCGAGTGCAGCCAGGGTTTGCAGGCGTTGTTTGACGCCGCTCCGCGTCGAGGTCACCGCCCGGAACCGACGCTCAATGAACGCTGGAATGCCTATTGGGATGCCCGGGCACCGGGTACGCCGGTGTCGCGGCGCGAGCGGGCGGGTCAGTTGTACTGCAGTCATTTCGAGTCCTGCGCGCAGGTGGCATTCGCTCGCCGGACCCTGACGGCTGAACAGTTGCAGCCGTTGTTGTTGATCCTGGCTCCGCCCACCTCTGTTCTGCGTCTGAACGATGAGCCCATCCACACCGAGCAGTTGACCTTGGTGTTGAGCGACAGCGGCACCCTGAAACTCCCGGCCGCCTGGGTCATCAGCGTCGGCGACCGGCAACCCGCCGCGCAGTGGCTGTACCTGCCGGGCCGGCCGGTTCCCATTCAGCGCTTCAATCAGCGCAGTGACATGGAAGACTGGTTGTCCGGGCAATCCCTCGTTCCGCAGGGCCTGCCCGACGATGACGTGCGCGTTGAATACACCGCGAAAGCCGAGCCCCTCATTGTCGGAATCACAGAACTGCTTTTACACCCGCAGTACGCGAACGCCGTGGTTTTCACCGTTCCTGCGGACCTTGAAATCCCCCTGCCGGACAGCTCGCTTGAAGATGAACCACCGCTGTTCGACAGCCTGTTCGCCGACATTCCCTGGCCCCAGCGCCAGGCTTCACTGAACCGACAGCGCGATGCGCTCGAAGCACTGTTGGGCGACGATCTCGACAGCGACCGCCACTCGTCATTCAAAGAGGCATTGAAGACGCTGGAGACGGCTGAGCAAGCCGCCGATACATCCGCAACCGCCCTGCTTTACCGGTCGCGCGCCCTCGATTTTACGACCCTCAACCGCGAGTTCAGCGCGCTCCATCAGGCGCACAAGGATGGCCTGCGCTGCGAGGCTCAGCTTCAGTTCGCGCTCAAGCAACTCGACAATGATGAGCTCAGCCTGATCAACGCGGTGCTGGAGACGCCGCTCGCGGCCGATCGCGACGCCGCCATCACCGCCGCCAGCCTGACGCTGTCGATGATCGGGGCCAACGGCAGCACTACCCGCGAGGTGCTCAACGGTCCCTTCGTCATCACCCGGGATACGCCATCGCCGCACAGTCTTTTGCTGTACTGGCCAGGTTCCGGGGGCGGTTTGCAACGGTTTGCCAACCGCTCAGAACTGGAGCGACAGCTGTTCAAGATCCAGAGTCAGGACAAGGTCCTGGCCCTGCACCTGAACACAATCGTTAGCGACCCGCTGCATTTCAGCCTTGATCAGCAGACCACCCATTTCGAAGAACAAGCCGCGCATTTACGCCTGCCCACTCCCGAGGCCGCCCAAGCCCTACAACGTGCAGACGAACTGGAAAAATTGCGCAAACAAACACTCGCCACCTTGCAAGTGCCGGTGCCGGCCGCACGGAGCCTGGCCTTCTCTCACCTGCTGGAACAAAGCCGCGCCGCAACCCTCTTCTCCCTGTTGCCCGAATGGTTGGGCACTTTATCGGCGTCCGACCGCACTGAACTCAAGGGGTTGGTCGAGGCGTATATCCTCGCCATGCACCGTAGTCACCAACAGTTGGAAAGCGCCCTGCCTCCTCGTGACGATTTCACCCGTCAGCACTTGCAGGCCCGTCTGCGAAAAGACTTCTCACTCAACGGGCATTTCAGCGTGCAACTGGATCTGCCCGACGCGGTGACGTTGCGAAAACAACTGTCCGATGGCGCCACCCCGGGAACCCCACAGAAACTCGTCGCAGTGCCCAGTGCAAGCCGCAGCAAAATGTCACTCGAAGAACTTGCCCAGCTCAACATCGATAACACGCCCTCGATGCAGCTGGAGCCCCTTTCACTGCGACTGGGTTTTATGCGATTGGAGGTCACGGCCGCGGATGAAGCCGAACGCCGCGCGTTGGCGAACGGCATCACCCTGCCCTGGCTGCGTAAAGTGCTGCCGGAGCTGGACCTGCCCCAGGCTTATGAAAAGCTGATTCGCGATACCTTCATGGGCTCGGCCAGCGAGGCCGCGTTCGTGAAGGAACATCGGCGTGAATGCCTGATCGAGCCTTGGCGAGCAATGCTCCAGTTGCAGGGGATGTGCGCGCGCCTGCAAAAGCACATCAATCAAAACCAATGTCAGGTCTTTAACATCGCCATTGAGGCCGATACCCCGCAAGCCTGGAACGTCGAAGGCAAGCGCATCGTGCTCTTGCCGGCGTACCTGAGCGCCGGTGGCAAGGACACGCCAAACGGGGGACCCACCACATTGTCCGGGGTGACTTTCGTTGAAGAGCAAGTCAGCGGGATGACCCTGCTTTATTTGCCTGACAGTCCCGACGGCCAGTGCCTGCGCCGCTATGACAATCTCGAGACAGCTCGCAAGGCCCTGTTCAATCTGTGCCTGCGCAGCGAGATGGTCAGCTATCTGGCAGGACGCGCCTTGCAAGGCACAGTGAGCGCTCATGAAAGCCGCATCAACCAGGCCGTGCTCAAGCATTTCGACGCGATGATCGGGGTTGGCATGCCCTGGCCGAAAACCACATCACTGTCGGCCCATTTGCTCAATGCGCACATGGGACGACTGATCGAAGTGCATCGCGCAACCTCGCGCTCCAACGATGCCTTGTACCTGGAACGCTACGCGCTCAGCGGTCCGAGGGCGTTCAACTACATGAAAATGGCCGTGAGCATGGTGCCCTATGTCGGCGCGGGCATCGCGATCTACGATGCCTGGCACAGCGCCAACCACGCCGCCGCGGCCCTGTTGCGCGGTGAGGTAGGCGACGGCCTGACGGAGATTGAATCGGTGTTGCTGTCACTGATCGATGCCGCCATGGACGTCCTTCCGGGCGCGTCCGCAGGATCCCGGTCAGCCAAGGGCGCCCGTTCACTGGCACGGCTTCGTCAAATCAACGCATTGGGCAAAAGTGCGGGGGCGCTGCGAGGAAAATCAAGGCGTCAAGCGCGGCATGGCTTCAATCGCTTCGCCGGTTACGATTATCAAAAGCCGATCTCTCTTGCCGGCTTACAACCGGCCACCCACGGGATGTACCGCAATATTTACCGGCACGCAGACGGCGACTTTATCGTTCGCCAGGGGCGAATCTTTCAGGTTGAACGCAGCACGGACTCACGTTATTGGCGACTGACCGGCACTCATCAAAAAACCTATAAACAACCCATCGGCCTTGATGAGGCGGGCCGTTGGGACACTTACTTCGGTGTCTACGGAGTCGCCTTCGAGGGTGGCGGACTGGGAGGCGGTGGGGCGCTCGGTCACCTGGCGGACGGGCTAGACCCGCTCTGGCCAGCGGCCATTCGCGCACGCCTGCCACGCTGGTGGGCCGATCATACCTTTCGGCGCCATCACCAATTGACCGAAGCCGCCGATGACTTTGCCCCGAAACTCGACACCCAAGTCCCCCGGACCAATGCCCTGATCGAACAGTACAACGCCAGTACCGCCGCTCATCGCCCGACACTGATGGCGGCGACAGAAACCGCGTGTATCGCCGACATCGAATTGGCTGGCAGGCACTACCAGACGCTGGTTGAACTGTCGCCCCTCACTCACGGCAACAAAAAACGCGCGCTCCGGGAGATGCAGAGCCATGACGCCCTGTTGATCGCTGACCGGTACAAGCAACGCGCGTTCTTTGCCAACCATCGGACAAGCCCGCTGATCGACAGGATCGACGAGCTTGTCGAGCGCCTTGATGAACTGCCGGACAACGCGCTCAGTGAGCGTTTCCAGATACTGCGAGACATCCGCAAGTTACGTGTGGACTTTTTACACGGGCTGGATCAAATCGATGCCGCGATGCGCAATCTCAACCTGTGGTATGAGCGCATATCGGTCAGCAGCCAAAAGGCACAAATGAGCCCTGAAGTCATGATGCTGAACAGTCGGCTCAGCGAGATGAATCTGCTTTATCTGAGAACCGGGCATTTGCTGGAAATCGTCAAACGCTTTGATACGACCCAAGATGTTTCCTGGTTCTATCTGCAAGGCCAGGCCGAGAATCTGCGGATCAAAGTCGATCGCGCCCTGTTCACCCAATACAGCCTGCCGGAAGTCACCGCCACCCGAGCTCAACGCAATCAGATCTTGCAAGAGTGCTTCGATCTGTACGGGCAGTTTCGCCGCGACATGAATGCCTGGACCGCCAGCTATCCTCAGCACTTCCATCTGGACGCCGTCGCCCCATTGCTGGACGGTATCGAAAAAATGGCCGAACGAGCGCGCAGGGCCATGGATCAGCCGGCCCCCGCTTCCCCCGGCGGGCAACGCAGTAAAAAAGTATTCACCACCGAAGATGATCATTTGCTAATCGGGGTGGAGCATTGGGAGTCGACCACCCAGACGCACCGATACACGCTGACAGGCCGGGGTGGCTATGAGGAAATCTGGGAACTGGGCGTCAACGGCAAGTCTCGTCTGCTGAACCCGCCTAAACAGACGTCTGGAGCGCCACAAAGAAACCTTCAGGCCTTGGTCGAAGATGCCAATAACCGCCTGCAATCCCAGGAAACCTACAAGGTCAGGGTTCAAGCCTATGCGGATAAGGACATGCTTGGGGTCGATCTGGAGCACATGATGGTCAGCGAGGCCAGTGAGCTGAACCGTCGCGCCCTCACTATCGAAGAACTGGCCCCGCACAATCCCCTCATTGAGCAACTGCGCGACAAGGCCACGGAACTCACGGCTACCGGGCGTCAAATGCGTACGCGCCAGTCGATACGTACGCAAAAACCTACCGATGGCATGCTCGACGACCTGATCAACCAAAACGCGGTGCAGATCCGTAAAACGGCGCCGATGAAAAATCTCGGCAAACGCCCTGACGGACGGATCGATTACCTGCAGGAGTACCCAGTGTGGGACCTGACGGCAACGCCGCCCAAGGTGCTGTGGTATGCCCACTTCCACTACAGCAAGCCCGCACCGGCATTTGCCGAATTCGAGAAAGCCCACTTGAAACTGCCCGAGCACCGGTATCTGACCCACGCCGACAACGCTGCCCTTCCCTACGCCGATATCGGCAAAAGATCAGTAGCGCTTAAGCACTTCGAGCCGCTGTAGCGCGCAAAACGGGAGCGGTTTGTCCGCTCCCGTTTTGGGCTTTTTATGCCAACTGGCTGCGCAGTTGTCGCGCCGCCGCCACCATATTTACCAACGCCGCTTCGGTCTCCGGCCACGCGCGGGTTTTCAACCCGCAATCGGGGTTCACCCACAACCGCTCCGCAGGAATGCGCTTTACGGCTTTGCTGATCAACTTGACCATTTGCGCGGTGTCCGGGACCCGTGGCGAGTGAATATCGTAGACGCCCGGTCCGATGTCGTTCGGGTAGTCGAACGCTTCGAACGCCTCCAGCAACTCCATGTCCGAACGCGAGGTTTCGAGGGTGATGACGTCGGCGTCCATCGCTGCGATGGACTCGATCACGTCGTTGAATTCGCTGTAGCACATGTGGGTGTGGATCTGGGTTTCGTCGCGCACACCGCTGGCGCTCAAGCGGAACGCTTGCACCGCCCAATCCAGGTATTCCTGCCATTGCGCCCGGCGCAGCGGCAAGCCTTCGCGGAACGCGGCTTCGTCGATCTGCACGATCTTGATGCCGGCGTTTTCCAGGTCCACCACTTCATCACGCAGGGCCAGCGCCAACTGCTGCGCCTGAATTTTGCGCGACACATCTTCACGGGGGAACGACCACATCAGCATGGTCACAGGACCGGTGAGCATGCCTTTCATGACCTTGTCGGTCAGGCCCTGCGCATAGGTGATCCAGTCGACGGTCATCGCCTTCGCACGGCTGAGGTCGCCGTAGATGATTGCCGGTTTCACACAGCGAGAACCGTAGCTCTGCACCCAACCGAAACGGGTGAACAGGTAGCCGTCCAGTTGCTCGGCGAAGTACTCGACCATGTCATTGCGTTCGGCTTCCCCGTGCACCAACACGTCCAGGCCCAGGCGTTCCTGTATTTGCACGGCGTGGCGGATTTCGCTGTGCATGGCGTCGGTGTAATCGTTGGCTGACAGCTTGCCCTGCTTGAACGCCTGACGGGCCAGACGAATCGAACCGGTCTGCGGGAACGAGCCGATGGTGGTGGTCGGGAACGCCGGCAGCTTCAAGCGCGCACGTTGCTGCTCGATGCGCTGGGCAAACGGTGATTGGCGTTGGCTGTCCTTGTCACTGATGGCATTTATCCGTGCCTGCACCGCGGCTTTATGGATACGCGGCGACTCGGCGCGACTGACCTGAATCGCCCGGCTCTCGGCCAGTGCGGCGTGTACTTTGGGTGACTGCGGATCGTTGAGGGCATCGCGCAACACGGCAATTTCGTCACACTTCTGCACGGCAAACGCCAGCCAGCTTTTCAGTTCCGGATCGAGCTTGTCTTCGCGACGCAGATCCACCGGGCTGTGCAGCAACGAGCAAGAACTGCTGACCCACAGGTTGTCGCCAAAACGCTCTTGCGCCGGTTGCAGCTGAGCCAGCGCCTGCTCCAGTTCACAGCGCCAGACGTTGCGACCGTTGACCAGGCCGACCGAGAGAATCTTGTAGGTCGGCAGGCGATCCAGCACCTGGCCGAGTTGATCCGGTGCGCGCACGGCGTCGATGTGCAGGCCTTGCACCGGCAGGCTGACGGCCAGGCCGAGGTTGTCTTCGAGACCGCTGAAGTAGGTCGCCACGAGTTTCTTCAGCGGCGAGTATTGAAGGATGTGGTAAGCGCGCTCGAACGCATTTTTCCAGGCTTGCGGCAGGTCGAGGGTCAGGATCGGTTCGTCGATCTGCACCCATTCCACGCCCTGTGCGGCGAGGCGCCCGAGGATTTCGTTGTACACCGGCAGCAGGCGTTCCAGCAGGTCGAGCTTGTCGAAGTCGTTGCCACCGCCCTTGGATTTGCCCTTGCCCAGCCACAGGTAAGTCAAAGGGCCAATGATCACTGGTTTGACGTTGTGACCGAGGGCCTTGGCTTCATCCACTTCGTCGAACAGTTGCTCCCAGCTCAGCTTGAATTGCTGGTCAGCCGTGAATTCCGGGACCAGGTAATGGTAGTTGGTGTCGAACCACTTGGTCAGTTCCTGGGCGTATTGCGCGGTGCCGTGGTCGCCGCCGCAGCAGCTCGCGGTGGCGCCACGGGCCATGGCGAACAGGGTATCGAGGGTCGGCAGGCCGGCTGCATCTTTGGTGCGGTCGAAACGCTCCGGGATCACACCGAAGGTCAGCGAATGGGTCAGCACCTGGTCGTACCAGGCGAAGTCGCCGACCGGTAGCAGGTCGATGCCGGCGCCTTTCTGCAATTGCCAGTGCATGGCGCGCAATTGGCGGCCAACGCGGTCCAGGCCAGCCTGATCAATGTCGCCCTTCCAGTAGGATTCGAGGGCTTTTTTCAGTTCACGGTCCGCGCCGATACGTGGAAAACCGAGTGTGTGGGCCAGCGCCATGGTGAATTGCTCCTGTAAAAGATGGCGCTATTGTCGACAGCCAAGCCAACATGAGACAAACTCAACCTTTTCGTGTTGATCACAAGTTTTCCTCATGGAGCCATCCGGTGCTTGAAATCCGCCACCTCAAGACCCTGCACGCCTTGCGTGAAGCCGACAGCCTGGTCGATGCCGCCGACCGTCTGCACCTGACGCAATCGGCCCTGTCCCATCAGTTCAAGGAACTGGAGGAGCGCATGGGCATGCAGCTGTTCGTGCGCAAGACCAAACCGGTGCGTTTCACCAGCGCCGGCCTGCGGCTGCTGCAACTGGCCGATGCCACCCTGCCGCTGCTGCGTGGCGCCGAGCGTGATATCGCGCGATTGGCCGGTGGCACCGCCGGACGGCTGCACATGGCGATCGAGTGCCACAGTTGCTTCCAGTGGCTGATGCCGACCATCGACCAGTTCCGCGATGCGTGGCCCGAAGTCGAACTGGACCTGGCGTCCGGGTTTTCCTTTGCGCCGTTGCCGGCGCTGGCTCGGGGTGACCTGGACCTGGTGGTGACCTCTGACCCGCTGGACATCGCCGGGATCACCTACGTGCCATTGTTCACCTATGAAGCCATGTTGGCGGTGGCGAACCAGCACCGGTTGGCGAGCAAGGCTTACATCGTTCCCGAAGACTTGCTCACGGAGACCCTGATCACCTACCCGGTGGAACGTGATCGACTGGACATCTTCACCCGTTTCCTCGAGCCGGCCGATATTGAACCGGCGCAGGTCCGCACCTCGGAACTGTCGGTAATGATGATGCAACTGGTGGCCAGCGGACGCGGCGTGTGCGGCATGCCGCATTGGGCTCTGCATGAATACAGCTCGCGGGGGTATGTGAAGGCCAAGCGGTTGGGTGAGAAGGGATTGTTTGCGACGTTGTACGCGGGGATACGCGCGGACATGCTGGATGCGCCGTATATGCGCGATTTCTTGCTGACGGCGAAGGACACGTCGTTCTCGACACTCGATGGTGTGAGTGCCGTTCGCTGATCAATTTTTCTGACAGCCCCCATTTACTGTGGCGAGGGGGCTTGCCCCCGTTCGGCTGCGCAGCAGTCGTAAATCTGGGGAATGCGGTGTACTTGAGGAAATCGGTGGATGGTTTTAGGGCTGCTTCGCAGCCCAACGGGGGCAAGCCCCCTCGCCACAGTAGCGTTTACACTTCAGGTTCCGCAGTGATCTCACGCCACATATGGATCTTGTCGAAGTAGTCCTCGCCGACCCGCACCGCCAGCGGTTCCAGGCCGAACTGGATGAAACCGCAGCGCTGGTACAGGTTGAAAGCGGCTTCGTTGCCAGCGGTGACGGTGAGTTGAATGAGTTTCAGCGACGGATGGTTTTGCGCCTCGGCCAGCGCGGCTTGCACCAGTTCATAACCCAAGCCGTGCTGACGAAAATCGGCCGACACGTACATGCCGAACAGGGTTGCCTTGTGTCGGGCCTTTTCCCGGGGTTCAAAAGCAAGGCCGACGATGCCGGCCAAGGTTCCTGCTTCGAACGCACCCAGCACCACATCCAGCTTGCTGGTCAGGCGCCCTTCCCACCAGCTCAGCGGCATCGCGGCACGTTCGCGCACGCTGGAGGTGAACGCCTGCGGATGCCGGTCATAGGCTTCGAGCATCAGCTCTCGATAAGCCAGCGCATGGCTGGCGTCCAGCCGTTCGATCCACATGGTCAAGCCGCCCTGCGTTGCTCAAGCATCAGCCGTACCGCCAGCGCTGCCAACACAAACCCCATGACATAACGCTGCACCGCCAGCCAGGTCGGGTTCCTGACGAACCACGAGGCGATGCCCGCCGCGAACAGCGCAATCAGCAGGTTGACGCAAAAACTGACGCTGATCTGCGTCAGGCCGAGGATGATGCTTTGGCTGAATACCGAGCCGTGTTCAGGGTTGATGAACTGCGGAAACACCGACAGGTAAAACACCGCAATCTTCGGGTTCAGCGCGCTGGTGAGAAAACCCATGGTGATCAGTTTGCGCGACGAATCCGCCGGCAACTGCTGTGGCTCGAACGGTGAACGGGCGCCGGGTTTGACGGCCTGCCAGGCCAGCCACAGCAAGTACAACGCCCCCGCCCATTTCAGCACTTCGTAGGCCATCGGTACCGCCAGAAACACCGCGGTCAAACCGGCTGCCGCCGCGAACAAATGCACGAAGAACCCGGCGACGACGCCAAGCAAAGAGGTCACGCCCGCCTTGCGCCCCTGGCAGATCGAACGGGAGATCAGGTAGATCATGTTCGGCCCCGGCGTCAGCACCATCAGCAACGCGGCAGCGGCGAAAATCAGCAAGTCTTGAAGCGGGATCATGGGCAATCCTTCGTCCGGAAATGATCAGGCAGGTTCGGTCAGCGATGCTCGATAAAACGGCAGGATCAGGTCCCGTGTCAATGGCGCCAGCGTGACATCACCGTCAGTGGCCGGGTCGATCCAGATCACTTCTTCGATCTCGGCGGCGGGGGTGACGTCCACATCAATGGTCAGCAAAAACAGCTCGGCCTGTACGACAAAACCCGGCTCGTTGGCCGCCGGTGCCGAGAATTGCCCGAGGTAACCGGCGTGCGCAGGATCGATGATCAAACCCAGCTCTTCTTCCAGCTCGCGGGCCAGGGCGTGAACCGGTTGCTCATGAGCTTCGATCTTGCCGCCCGGCTGCATGAAAGCTTGGGTGCCGCGCTTGCGCACCAGCAATGTACGGCCGTCGGGACCGATCAACAGGGCGGCGGCGATACGGATGATGCGGGGCGAGTCAGTGGATGCAAGGGTCATGGATAGGAATGGGCCTTGGGTAAAGGCTGCAAGGATCCCATGCTCGCTGGGGGCTCGTCATCCGACGAACACTAAAAGTGCTGACAGTCGAATCGCTTGAACAAGAGGATCTATCCACGTCCTAGCTCAGAAATTTCCCACGCGGGGTTTTGGTAGCGTGTTCGGCAGCTATTCAGCCGTCGTTCGCCTACCTCGCCTCGCAAGGAACATGTTGCATGTCCGATATCTCGACGCTCAAAGACAAAATCAATACCAAGACATTTCATCTGTTTTTACTGGGGTTAGTAACCGGAGGCCTTTATCTGCACATTTGGCTGTACAAAACATTTACGACACTTGAAGAAGTCACTCGCATCAAGACCATGAGTACAGCCTTTCTTGTCTGGTATCTGATTATCATTGGTCTAATCGGAAATGCCAGTATGGTGGAACACCCGATCGCACTCTTCGTGATAGGCATTCTGTTCTTGCTACTCTCGGTGTTCACTTTGCTCTGGTGCTTCCGTGCGCGAAGAGCGTTACGGGCCTATGCCTTGGCTGAACACAATTTCGAACTACGTATGAGTTTGGTCTACACCGGACTTTTCACTTTTTACTACATCAACTACTGCATCAACGCCCTTCCTGCCGACAAGCAAAAACACGACGCAAAAAAACCGCCGTTCCCCCAGTCCGTTCAAGCCTGAAATCAAAAAGGGCAGCTGACCTTGAAGGCGCTGCCCCGACATCGAACACCCTCGGGAGCGAGCTTGCTCCCACGGATTATGTTTCAGACAGATCAGGTGGCTTCCTGGAAATCCATCTCCGGAGGCTGGCGACGGAAGCCGCCGGTCAGCACCGCCAGGTACACCACGCCAATCGCCAGCCAGCTCAGGCCCAGGTAAATCGCGAGGTGATCGAGGCTGACCATCAACCACAAGTCCGCCACCAGGCCGATGAACGGGAACACCAGGAACAACACCAGCTCACGCGGGCCTTTTTTCTCGCCGCCGATCCAGTAGTGGAAGATCACCGACAGGTTGACCAGGCTGAAGGCGAGGAACGCGCCGAAGTTGATGAACGAGGTCGAGGTGGTGACGTCCAGTTTCAGCGCCAGCAACGCGACGACGGCGCACAACAGGATGCTGTTGACCGGGGTGCCGAAGCGTTCGTGCAAGGTGCCAAAGAACGATTTCGGCAGCACACCGTCGCGGCCCATGGCGAACAATAGCCGCGAACCGCTGGCCCGCGCCGACAGGCCCGAGGCGAACTGGCCGACGATCAGGCCGATCAGGAAGATCGAGACGAACAGGTCGCCGCCGATGTTGCGGGCGATTTCATAGGCTGCCGAGTCGACGTTGTCGAACTGGAACGACGGGTGGGCGATCTGTACGAAGTAGGAGACGCTGACAAAGATCAGCCCCCCAATCAGGGTGATCAGCATGATTGCTCGCGGGATGGTGCGGCGCGGGTCGCGGGTTTCTTCGGTCAGGGTGCTGACCGCGTCGAATCCGAGGAACGAGTAACAGGCGATGGCCGCGCCGCTCATGATCAGCGGCATCTGCATGTCGCCATTGAAGAACGGTTTGATCGACCACAACGGGGTGCTCGCATCGCCGCCGACGTAGTGGATGCACAGCACCACGAAGGCGATCAGCACCAGGGCCTGCACCAGCATCAGCAAAGCGTTAATGCCGTTGGCCAGTTTCAGGCCGATGATGTTGATTGCGCTGGTGATGCCGATGAACGCCAGCACCCACAGCCATTGCGGCACGGCCGGGAACGCGGAGTTGAGGTAGGCAGCGCCGATCAGCCAGATCGCCATCGGCAGGAACAGGTAATCGAGCAGCACTGCCCACCCGGCGATGAAGCCAAGTTTCGGGCTGATGGCTTTGCGCACGTAGCTGTAGGCCGAACCGGCGACGGGGAATGCCGAGGCCATTCGGCCGTAGCTCATGGCGGTGAAAAACATCGCCACCAGCGCCGCCAGGTAGGCGGCCGGGACCATGCCGGCGGTGGATTGAGCGAGGATGCCAAAGGTGCCGAGCACAATGATCGGCGTCATGTAGGCAATGCCAAACAGCACCACCGAACCCAATGACAGGGTGCGTTGCAAACGAGCCATGAGCGACTACTCCGAATTTATTAGATTTATGGCAGAGCCGAGTTCGGCGCTAAATTTCGGGGGTTACTTTGTTGTTTTGGGTGATCGGTCAAACAGGTGTGTTGTCTATTCGGACCTCATCGCGGGCAAGCCCGCTCCCACAGGGATCGTTTGTGGACACAGGTTTTGTGAACGACATAAATCCTGTGGGAGCGGGCTTGCCCGCGAAGGCGTCAGTCCGGACAACACAGCATCAGGATCAGCGCGAAGGAATCAGCAACTCCCGAACCCCAGAAGCCCGCTCGACAATTTCCCCAGGCAATTTCAGCCGCTGATCATCCAGGTACCGATAATCCTTACGTGCCGCCTCCAACCGGTCGAAATCCAGCTCAACCGTAAATTGCCCTTCATCGCGACCCGCTTCGAACACCAGCGTGCCCAGCGGGTCCACCAGCGCACTGCCGCCGGCGAACATCAACCCGTCATCGCCCGCTTCCACCCGGTTGACCATCAGCGCAAACGCCTGGTTTTCCTGGGCGCGGGCCATGATCGCGGTGCGGTGGGTCGGGCCGTAGGGGTCCATGTTGCCGTTGGTGACGATCAGCAATTCGGCGCCCAGTTGCGCCAGCGCGCGGGCGGTTTCCGGGAATTCGATGTCGTAGCAGATCAGCAGGCCGACCCGCACACCGTTCCACTCGCAAGTGGCGTAACGGTCGCCGGGTTCGAACACGCCGCGATCCGAGGCCCACAAATGCGTCTTGCGGTATTTCAGCGCGATGCCTTCGGGGGTGATCAGCAGCGTGGTGTTGTAGAAGCGGCCGTTGTCGTTCTCGGCCATGCCGATCACCACGGCGATGTTGCGCTCGCGGGCGGCGGCGAGCACTGCACTGACGGTCGGGCCGTCCAGTGCCTCGGCGGTTTGCGCCACCGTGTCGGCGGTCGGGAAGCCCATCAGGTGGGTTTCCGGGAAGACGATCAGTTGCGTGTCGGCAGCGCAGGCCGCAATCGCCGCCAGGGCGCGTTCGAGGTTGTACGCGGTGCCGTTGTCACGGCCCGCCAACTGGGCGAGTTCGACTTTCATCGGTATTCCTTGTTCTTGGGGACGCCGGGCGGCAGAAAGATTGCCCGGCCGGTTTCTGTGCGCCAGTATGCGCAGCAAGCCAGCGGCCGGGGAATCACGCCGCTGGGGTAACCCGATAGGGGTAGAGGCATGACACTTTCGCTGGACGACATCGCTTGGCACCGCTCGGTCGGGCAATTGATCGACGCGCTGGACAAGCCCAATTTCTGGACGCAACTGGTGCGTCTGCTGGATCAGTACGTGAGCTTCGACAGTTGGGTGGCTCTGCTTTTCAGCGCCGACCAGCACCCGCAAGTGTTCGCCGAATGCCCGGGCGAGGACGGCAGCCCGGATCAGCTGTTTCAGGATTACCTGCGCGGCTTGTACCTGCTCGACCCGTTCTACATCGCCTGCCGCGAGCAATCGCGCACCGGCCTCTATCGCCTGTCGGAAGTGGCGCCGGAGCACTTTGAGCTGACCGAGTATTACCAGCGCTACTTTCGTCTGAATGTGGTCGCCGATGAAATCCAGTTCAATTGCCAGCTCGAAGGCGACCGCACGTTATGCCTGTCATTGGGCAGCAAGCAGCGCTTCAGTGGCCAGCAGATTGCCTTGCTGTCGCTGATCCAGCCGTGGGTGTTGGGCCTGTTGCGCCAGCGCCTGCCTTATGAAATCAACGAAGTCGTGGCCCTCGCGCCGTCGCCACCGCAGCCTGACTGGCGCGTGCAGCTGGAAGCGTCGGTGCAGCAACTCAAAGGCGCGCAACTGACCGCTCGGGAACTGGATGTGGGGCGGTTGATGCTCAGCGGTTGCTCCAGTAAAGAAATCGCCCGTAAGCTGGAAATCTCCGTGGAAACCGTGAAAGTCCATAAGAAACACATGTACAGCAAGCTGGGGATCAAATCCCAGTCCGAGCTGTTTTCGATTTTTCTGCAGGCGCAGAATGCCTGACAACCGCTCTCCTGTAGGAGCCGAGCTTGCTCGCGATGGCGATCTTTCAGTCAGTCATTTGTTGTCTGACACGCAGCCATCGCGAGCAAGCTCGGCTCCTACAGAAATCTCTGTGGCCACAACCGAGTCCGAACCCAAGGAAACCGTATGAGCCTGTCACTCCTGAGCCGCTACGCCTTCTTTGCCGCTTGCGTGATCTTCACCCTCGCCAGCCTGCCTTTCCTCGAAAACGACTGGCTCTGGCCGATCACCGCTGTCACCGGCGTGCTCAGCCTGATCGGCCTGTTCGATCTGCTGCAAAGCCCACACGCGGTGCGCCGCAATTACCCGATTCTCGGCAACATTCGTTATCTGGTGGAAGGCATTCGTCCGGAAATCCGCCAATACCTGCTCGAATCCGACAGCGATGCCCTGCCCTTCTCCCGGGCCCAGCGGTCGCTGGTCTATTCGCGGGCCAAGAACGAAAGCGCCGACAAGCCTTTCGGCACGCTGATCGATGTGTATCAGTCGGGTTTCGAGTTCATCGGCCATTCGATGCGCCCGGCGCCGTTGAGCGACCCGAGCAGTTTTCGCGTGATCGTCGGCGGCCCGCAATGCACGCAACCGTACTCGGCCTCGGTGTTCAACATTTCGGCCATGAGTTTCGGCTCGCTCAGCGCCAACGCGATTCGTGCGTTGAACCAGGGCGCCAAGCTCGGCAATTTTGCCCATGACACCGGCGAAGGCAGCATCAGCGCCTATCACCGGGAAAACGGTGGCGACCTGACCTGGGAACTCGGCAGCGGCTACTTCGGCTGCCGCACCGCCGACGGGCGCTTCGACCCGGAACGCTTCGCCGCCCAGGCACAAACGCCGCAAGTGCGCATGATCGAAATCAAGATGAGCCAAGGCGCCAAACCGGGCCACGGCGGGATTTTGCCCAAGCACAAAGTCACCAGGGAAATCGCCGAAACCCGCGGCATCCTGATGGGCGAAGACTGCATCTCGCCGTCGCGCCACAGTGCGTTTTCCACGCCGATCGAACTGATGCACTTCATCCAGCAACTGCGTGAACTGTCCGGCGGCAAACCGGTGGGCTTCAAGTTCTGCCTCGGTCACCCGTGGGAATTCATGGGCATCGCCAAAGCCATGCTCGAAACCGGCATTCTCCCGGACTTCATCGTCGTCGACGGCAAGGAAGGCGGCACCGGCGCTGCGCCGGTGGAGTTCACCGACCACATCGGCGTACCGATGCGCGAAGGATTGTAGTTCGTGCACAACACACTGGTCGGCCTGAACCTGCGGGACAAAATCAAACTCGGTGCCAGCGGCAAGATCGTCAGCGCCTTTGACATCGCCAGTGTCCTGGCCATCGGTGCCGACTGGGCCAACTCGGCACGCGGCTTTATGTTTGCCATCGGCTGCATCCAGTCGCAAAGCTGCCACACCAACAAATGCCCGACTGGCGTCGCCACACAGGACGCTTTGCGCCAGCGCGCACTGGTGGTCCCGGACAAGGCCCAGCGGGTGTTCAACTTCCACCGCAACACGCTTAAAGCCCTGGCCGAAATGTTGGCGGCGGCAGGCCTCGATCACCCTTCGCAGTTGTCGGCCAAGCATCTGGTGCGGCGCATGTCAGCCACCGAGATCAAGTTGTTCTCGCAGTTGCATGTGTTCCTGAAACCGGGGGAATTGCTCACCGGTGAAGTGAATGGCGAGTTTTACTCGCGGATGTGGCAGATGGCGCGGGCGGACAGTTTTGAGCCTAATGAGGTGGCTGCTGCGTAAAAATACTGGGGCGCCAACTTCTTATTAAGAGGTTGGTGTCAAACAGGTCGAGAAAATCCGTTTGGAGTCGAGCGAACCTGTCTCAAACAGCTGAACCTGCGCATCCCCAGCAATAAAAGTTCTAATCAAGCGCCAGTTCTGTGGAAATACAGTTCCCTTTGATCCACGCAGATCCGTGCCCAGCACCCAGATTCGTCCGGACTTTGAGTTCATACATTCAAAATAATCCCTATAAATATTGTCCGCCTCATTTTGAACTAAAGTCCATATCTGATAGCCTTCAGGCCGCCCCGAAGTCCCATCCCTCTTCGGGGGCGTATACAATTTCGGCGCTATGGTGGTGCTATTGTAATAAACGAAGGGAAAACACAAAAAGCCGTTCGTAACCAGAACACCATCATCACTTCCAGCATATTCATTTAAGTACGCGGAAAGAACATCCATCCTGTTCACTTCATCATAGACCGCATGCCCTCTCCGATAAACGTTACCAACACCCACCACTTCTAAAATAACAATCAACAGAAAAACCAGATAACACCCACTTACTTTACGCACCATAAAATTATCCAGTGCGATGGCCAGTATCATCGGCAACCCCATGGCCGCAAATATAAAGTAACGGTCCACAAATAGTGGGTAGAAAAATGAGGCAACCACAATCAGCAGCAAAGGAAACCATGTATAAATAACAAGCAGCGCGCTGCTTCCTTTCTTGCTTTTATCTTGCGCGACGACAACAAACGACATCACAACAAAAACCACTGGCAAACCGTAATATGCCCAGACAGCAAACATCAGGCCATCGGTGTAATTTAAAAATACCCATACCGCTGAGACCACCGCATGAATACCTGGCATCGCTACCCAATTAAAACCGGAAAACTTCAACTGATGTAAAAGACTAGGCACCCACGCGATAAAAATACAAACAATTGCCAGATTGGCCAACCACCAATCCACCGCAAAAAAATATTTATACCTCGTATCACGCCAGAACATCAAAATCAAAAGATAGACCCAATGCGAAGCCATTCACACCGCCGCAAAATAATGGGTATACAACCCGGCAGCCATCAACAGGGTATACACAACAATCGCAGGTTTCCGGTGAACCCCATTAACCCAGTAAACAAGTGCAACTGTTGCTCCCATCATAAAAAGAGCAAACAGTGAATACATTCGAATTTCTTGACTGTATCGAACCGCCATAGGCAGTAGCGCCAACATCACGCCACCCAGTATGGCAGCGCGCTTGGTACTGATTAACAGCATCCACCACATCCCCATCATTACAGTCAGACAGCCGGCCACTACGCTAAGGCTTCGAGCAGAAAACACTCCGTTGCCAAATACCATCATCCAGGCATGTAAAGCCAGGTAGTAAAGTGGCGGATGAACATCTTGAGCTGTATGAAAAATTATCTGAGAGGGTGAATATGAACTCAAGATCAATGTAAATGCTTCATCCGACCAGATCGAAGTTTCCCCCAGAGCATGAAGTCGCACCCACACTGAAACCAAAAGAACTAAAGCCATCAGCAACATCATTAAATAACGGCGCTGAACACGCACGTCTTCCCTGACAATTGAGCTGTCCACTATTCAATTCCCCCACTGTCCAGCCCATTGAGCCCCTTTTGTTCGCGCAACAGCACAAACTTCGAAAAGAATCCCCCGCAAACCAGACTCAACAGCGAGAACGACGCGACGGTCACCACCCCATGGAGTTTCCACACATCGGCGAAATGCCCAACGACGAAACTCATTACGCCCATGAAGCCGATATACGCGAGATAACGAAGCACCGACGTCCCGGCTTCAAACGTGTACAGCGCATGCACATAGAACGAAAACGTCGCTGCCACACAAAATGCCGAAAGGTTACTGGCCGCCTGACTAATTCCGGCGGCAGTGTTCAGGACATAAAAGAGCTGCCAATGAATCAGTGTATTGGCCACGCCAACCACCGCGTAGGTGGAGAACTCTTTCCATAAGGCTTTCATGTCCGTTCCCTGGCTGGTTGCTGTTTCAGGCGTCAACCTATCGCCAGCGCAGATGTGCGTCTACTGTCAGAACTAACAGGTAGCGCGGCCTTCCAGACCAACGGTTGTTCACCACTGAAGCGTGGTGACCCGGGGCGGTTCTTTCATGACGATAAAGCCGTAATCCCCCAGCAGATAAATGCGATAGAACAGGCTGTCCACCAGCGGCGGATAACCCTGGTAGCCCACCCGCGTGGCATTGCGCCGTTCCTTTTCCCTGACCACGTTGGTGATGCCGGTTTTCGGCAGGTTTTCCGCGAGCATGTAGAAGTCGATGTTCAGCAGGTAGTGCAACACCGGCATTTGCTTGAACGACCCGGCGGCCGCCACCAGCCAGTGATCCGAGTAACTGACCGACAGGTAAATGCGCTTGGCGTTGCGCAATGCCGGGCGGGAGGCGATGTCGGCACTCAAGGCATACAGCGCGTTGGTCGTGAAGGTTTTTTGCAGGGTCAGTACGCGGCCATAGGCGAAGGACAACGAGAGCGTCGCCAACAGCGGGATCAACAACAGCAATGGCAGCTTTCCATGCACTGGCGCCAGCACCCGATGACTCAGGTAAAACAGCAAAACCAGCACGACGCCAAAGCCCATCAAGGTTCGGGCGCCTTCATTGAAGTCGCGGAAAAACAAGGAGGCGCCGGGCACCAGCACTACCAAAACCGGCAACATTAAAAGACACGCGATACCCATCACCACTTTGTGCAGGCCCGTGTCCCACCGCGCCAGCACACCCCGCCCCACGCACACACCACCGGCGACGGCGCACACCAACAGCGCGCCGAACACCCAGGCAAATCCGCCATGAAACAGCAGCATGATTTTTTCCAGGACCCGGCCGGCATTGATTTCAACTTGCAGCAGCGGAGCCGCCGCGCCGTTCAACATCGAGGTGCGGGTTTGACTCATGAAAGCAAAGGCCGTGGCGTAATAAATCAACCCTGCCAACCCCAACTGCGCGACTTTCCAGCCGAGCAACCGGCACCACGCGGGCCACGATAATCGATCGTTGGCGCCCCGCAGCAATTCCAGGCAACAGAGCCCGAGAAACACATTGATGCTGACTTGATAAAGGCCGATGGCCAATGCGATCAGCAGTGCCGGAACCATGAGTTGCTGGACGCGCGAGAGGCTGCGAAACGTGACCGCGTAGATCACCGCCACCGCGCTCAGCGCCATGGTCGGGCCGTCGTATTGGTACGAGAGGTTTTGCAGGAAAAACGGGTTGTACCAAAGTGGCAGCAACACCAGGCAATGGGCAAACGTCGGTTCGGGAAAATAGTGGAACGTCAGGCGTGTCAGGGCGGCGCTCATGGCCAACGTGGCGATCAACAACGGCAACGGGAAGATATTGGGCGCGGCACCGCTGAAGGTCAGCAGGTTATAGAACCACTGCGCGAACAGGCGTCCCTCCTCCGTCCACGCCGTGCCGGCCGCCAGGGAACGCCAGTTGTCGTCGATGTAGGGGTAATCCGCGAGGATCATCGGCAGGACGTACAGCAGGGTCGCGATAAGAAACAACAACCAGACTTGACGGCCTGTGAACTCTTTGTCGAGCCATTCGCTGATCTTCATGCCGGCGCCTCATGGGAATTCCGCCTTCAATCGATAAAGCTTTGATCCCGACGGTAGTCAGAGATCGTGAGGCTGCCGGGCTTTTAGACAAGCGGTTGCCTTTGGCAATGCTTGAGACATTCCGTAATACCCACACTTTGCAATTGCCGGCAAATCACGGCACCCTGCGCGCCGCCGATGAGCGGCGTAGACCCCTTTGTGATGCCGCTCTTTCCTACTTCAAAAACCGTTCAAGAGCCCGCCGCCATGACGACTGAACGCGATCACCGAATCGACTTTTTCCGTGGCCTGGCACTGATCTTCATTTTCTGGGATCACGTGCCCCACAACCCCTTGGGTCAAATCACCCTGCGTAACTTCGGCTTCAGCGATGCGGCGGAAATCTTTGTGTTTCTGGCCGGTTACGCGGCGGTCCTGGCCTACGGCAAGATTCTCGCGCGCGACGGTTATCTGATCGCCTGCGTGAAAATCCTGCGCCGCGCCTGGGTGCTGTATGTGGTGCACATCTTCCTGCTGGCGATGCTGATGGGCATCGTGTTTTTCGCCAACAGCCATGTGGAAACCCGTGATCTGGTCGAGGAAATGGGCCTGCACCACTTCATCACCAACCCGCAACAAGCGTTGACGGATGAACTGCTGCTGCGCTTCAAGCCGAACCTGATGGACCCGTTGCCGTTGTACATCGTGCTGCTGGCCGGGTTGCCGCTGGTGTTGCCGATGCTGGTGCGCAAGGCGTGGGCGGTGGTGGCGGTGTCGTTGACCGTTTACCTGTTGGCGCCTTCGTTTGGCTGGAACCTGGCCGCGATCAAGGACGGCGTGTGGTACTTCAACCCTGTCACCTGGCAACTGCTGTTTGTGCTCGGGGGCGCGGCGGCGATTCACGGGCAAAAGCCCCGGTCGGTCGAGACGCGCCCGCTAACGCGCCAGCCTTTGTTTGTCGGTGCGGCGATGTATGCGGTGCTGGCCGGGGTAATTACCGTGTCCTGGCGCTGGCCGGAAATACATGACGCCGTGATGCCAACGATGCTGAGTAACCTGCTGTACCCGATCAGCAAGACCGACTTGTCGCCGGTGCGATTGCTGCACTTTCTGGCGCTGGCGTATGTCACGGCGAAACTATTGCCGGACACGGGATGGACGCAACATTGGCTGGCCCGACAATGCTCGCGCATGGGCCGTTACTCGCTGGAAGTGTTCTGCCTCGGCGTGTTGCTGGCGCCGTTGGCCGACATGGTCAATGCCCTGACCGACGACGCGTTTGCCATGCAAATCTTCACCGCGCTGGTGGGGGCCGGATTGATGGGGTTGTTGGCGGTCTGGCTGGAGTTCAATAAACGCCTGACACGATCACCGCAAAACGCAGTCGCCTGAAACCAAAAAGCCCCGGTCATCTCGACCGGGGCTTTTTGCATTTCAAGCAGTACGTCTTACGAAGCCGAACGCACCGCGCCTTGCGACACTTGGGTCGGTTGCAACTTGAACACGTAGAACAACACCGTCAGCAGCACCAGGAACGCCGGCCCCACATACAGCGCCACGCGGGTGTCCGGGAAGTACGCCATCAGGCCGACCACCAACACCAGAAACGCCAGCGCCAGGTACGAGCTGACCGGGTACAGCCACATTTTGTATTTGAGGCCGGCACGTTCGCTGGCGCTCAGGCCTTGGCGGAATTTGAGCTGGGCCAACAGGATCATCACCCAGGTCCAGATCGCGCCGAAGGTGGCAATCGCGGTGACCCAGACGAAGACCTTCTCCGGCACCAGGTAGTTGAGCAACACGCCCAGCAGCAAGGCGCCCATCGATAGCAACAAGGCGCGACGCGGCACGCCGTTGCTCGAGGTCTTGGCGAAACCAGCCGGGGCCTGGCCATTTTGCGCCAGGCTGTAGAGCATGCGCCCGGTGCTGAAGATGCCGCCGTTGCAGGACGACAGCGCAGCGGTGATCACCACGAAGTTGATGATGCCGGCGGCGGTCTTGATGCCCAGACGCTCGAAGGTCATTACGAACGGGCTGCCCTGGGTGCCGATTTCGTTCCACGGGTAAATCGACAGGATCACGAACAGCGCGCCGACGTAGAACAGCAGAATCCGCCAGAACACCGAGCCGATGGCATCCGGGATGGTTTTCTGCGGGTTCTTGGCTTCACCGGCGGTCAGGCCGATCATCTCGACGCCGAGGTAGGCGAACATGACCATCTGCAGCGACATCAACACGCCTTGCACGCCATTGGGCATGAAACCGCCATGGGCCCAGAGATTAGAAATCCCCAGCGCCACACCGTCGTTACCGAAGCCGAACGCGATCACACCAATACCGCCAACCACCATCGCAATAATGGTGACGATCTTGATCAGGGCGAACCAGAATTCGAATTCACCGAAGGCTTTAACGGCGATCAGGTTGATGGTGCCCATGCTGATCAACGCCGACAGCGCCCAGATCCAGCGCGGCACATCGGGAAACCACACGCCCATGTACACCGCTACCGCAGTGATTTCCGCGACGCAGGTCACCAGCCACAGGAACCAGTAATTCCAGCCGGTGAGGAAGCCCGCCAAAGGGCCGAGGTAGTCTTGGGCGTAGCGGCTGAATGAGCCGGCGACCGGGTTGTGCACGGCCATCTCGCCGAGGGCGCGCATGATCACCAGGATCGCCAGACCGCCGATGATGTAGGAGAGCATGATGGCGGGGCCGGCCATTTCGATGGCCTTGGCCGAACCCAGGAACAGACCAACGCCGATACAGGCACCGAGTGCCATCAAGCGAATATGCCGTTCGCCGAGTTCGCGTTTAAGCGGGCCGCCCTGAGCGGTCTCGCCGTGGGGCAGGTGATTGCCAGCTGGCATAGGGGACATCCTCGTCTTGTTATTGGATATAGCCACCGAGTGTCGAAGCGCTGACCGATAAGCCGTTGCTTGCCTGAAACCGGCCTTGCTTCGTGAGCAGGACCGTCCTGTAGGACAAAACCTCCAGGATCAGCGGGACGTGCAGTATAAAAAGCATTGCCCAGGTGTTTTCACTCTATAAACCACAAAATGCAGCCACAACTCTCGGCAAAAGGCGCTTTTTCGGAGAGGCTTTAACTGGCTAAAAGTGATTTCACCCGTGGCAGAAAACGGCGCCGAGTATTGCACAGCATGGGTGCATCGTCATGCCCAGACCTTCGCCGCATTTACCCGGCGAGGTGTCTATCTCAGCTATTTCAGACACAACCGCTCGCCCTCAGGCAAGAAGAGCTGTTGTGGCGAGGGGGCTTGCCCCCGTTGGGTGGCGAAGCTGCCCTAGCATTTCAAAATTAGACCGCATGCGCTGGGTTTACGACTGCTGCGCAGCCGAACGGGGGCAAGCCCCCTCGCCACAACAGCCCTCCTCTTTAAAAAACTCATGTGTCCTTCAAGAGAATCAGAAATTTCGTTCAACCCTCTCAGCTCCGATACGGCCCACCACCTACTAGCCTGAAAACGTCATTCGACTCTCACGTAAGGAAGCAATGGATTGCCTACCCAACCAAACTCCCATCGCCTGCGTTCAGGCAGAAGCTCCGAGAACGGTCGCGCCTATCTCATCACTGCGGTTGTTCACGACCGCCAACCCATATTTTCCGATTGGCGATCGGGGCGTTTGCTGGTTGCAGAAATGCGACGAGCACACGACGCAGGCCTGGTGGACTCGATAGCCTGGGTCGTTATGCCCGATCACGTCCACTGGCTTATGCAGCTCAAGGACAAGGATTTGGGCAGGGTCGTTGGCGCCATCAAGTCACGCAGCACTCTGGCAGTGAACAAACTTACCGGCCGTAGCGGGTCGCTATGGCAAACCGGCTATCACGACCGTGCAATCCGCGATGGTGAAGAACTCCTGCCGTTCGCCCGATACATAGTTGCCAACCCGTTGCGTGCCGGACTGGTGGAAAAAATGGGTGATTACCCGCTGTGGGATGCCAACTGGCTATAAACCTGGCCCCATATCCGTTAAAAGACGGGCGTTGGCTTTGGGGTGAGGGGGCTGTGGTGTATGGGCTTCTGTGGCGAGGGGGCTTGCCCCCGTTGGACTGCGCAGCAGTCCCCTCTGCAACTTTCAATAAATCCGCGTCTACCGCCTCTACGACTGCTTCGCAGCCGAACGGGGCGATGCGGCGTTCCGACAAGCCCCCTCGCCACAGTGAGCCCTTCACCGTAGCAATCTCCGCCCCAACAAGCCCTCCATGCCGTAGGTCATGGGAAATATTCGATATTTGTGCACTCACAATTTTTTCACCATCGCCAACCACCGTCTAAGCTTCAGACAAGTCAGATCAATCTGCGTGAATGGATCAATCGGCTATGGGCGCTTTGTGGCAAACCGATACGAGTAAAACTGTGGTCCCGACTGAACGTGTGGATGAAGCGCCATCACCTGAAAAACCTCGCACCAGTCGTGTCAAACACGGCTGGAAGGCGTTTTGGTTGCTGCTGCTGATCATCGCGATTGTCGTGGGACTGGCGGCCGCCAAGGAAATGCGCACCTCGAAATTTCAAGCCCGGGAAGTCAGCAAGTTTGCCGCCTCCCTGAGCTACAAACTGGAACCGGGTCCCAGCGATGCCATTCGTTACCCTGGCGCCGGGCCTTTTGATTTGCGTCTTGGCTACAGCTCACTGGATGAGTTCCTGCCCCGGTTGCTCAAGCGCGATTACGTGATTTCAGCCCAAACCCGCTTTTCGCAAAAGTTGATGGACTACAGCGACAAGGGCCTGTTCGTGCCCTACTCCGAGAAAATCCAGGCCGGCCTGTCGATCACTGACTGCAGTGCCATGCCGCTGTACCAGTACAAATACCCACAACAGTTGTATTCAAGCTTTGATGCGATCCCTCCGGTGGTGGTCAGCAGCCTGTTGTTCATCGAGAACCGCTTCCTGCTCGATCCCAAGCAACCGTTGGCCAACCCCGCCGTGGACTGGCCGCGCTTCGGCATGGCCGCGTGGTCGCAGGTGGCCAAGTTGATTCACCTGCCGGGTCAATCGGCGGGTGGCAGCACGCTGGCGACGCAGCTAGAAAAGTATCGGCACTCGCCTGATGGACTGACGGTGTCAGGTGCAGAAAAGATCCGGCAGATGATCTCCGCCACCGTGCGCGCTTATCAGGCCGGTCCGGAAACCCTTGAGGCCCGGAAAAATGTAGTGCGCGACTACCTCAACAGCGTGCCGCTGTCCGCCGTGCCCGGCCACGGTGAAGTGCATGGCATGGCCGAAGGGTTGCGCGTCTGGTACGGCGCCGACTTCGACAAAGCCAACGAAACGCTGGCCAGCAACGACACGGATCCCAAGACCCTGGCAGCCAAAGGCCTGGCCCTGCGGGAAATGCTGTCGTTGATGATTGCCCAGCGCCGCCCTTCTCACTACTTGACCAAGGGCCGTGACGAATTGGCCGATCTCACCGACAGCCACATTCGCCTGCTCGCACAGAACAATGTGATCGATGCGCCTTTTGCGGCGGCGGCGCTGGCCAGCAAGGTCACGTATCGCGACTGGCAAACCCAGCCGACGATTCAGCCGATCGAAACCAACAAAGGCATCAGTGTGGCCCGCAGTCGCCTGGGCGGGTTGCTCAATCGCCCGCTGTACGACCTCGACCGTCTCGACTTGTCTGCCACCAGTACCCTGCAAGGCGATTTGCAAACCCAGGCCACGGCGTACCTCAAGCACCTGGCCGATCCGGTTTTTGCGACGCAGATCGGTTTGATGGGCGAACGCTTGCTCACCCCCACCAGCACCACGCAAGTGCGCTACAGCTTCACGCTGTTCGAACTGACGCCGGATGGCGCGCGCGTACGCGTGCAAACTGACAGCACCGACCAGCCGTTCGACATCAACGAAGGCAGCAAACTGGAACTGGGCTCTACCGCCAAAATGCGCGTACTGACCACTTACCTGCAGATCATTGCCGAGCTGCACGACAAGTACGTCAATATGACCGTCCCGGAACTGAAGAAAGTCGACGTCCCGGACCAGGACCGTCTGAGCCGCTGGGCCGTCGATTATCTGATCCAGAACAAAGACCGCAACCTGCCGGCCATGCTCGGCGCCGCGCTTGATCGCAAATACTCCGCGAGCCCCGGCGAAGCCTTTTTCACGGGTGGCGGGCTGCACGTGTTTCATAACTTTCGCAAGGAAGACAACGGCCGCATGCCGACGCTGCGCGATGCGATCCGTGAGTCGATCAACTTGCCGTTCATTCGACTGATGCGCGACCTGGTGCGCTACACCACCTATTCCGGCCCCAACAACAGCGCCGAATTGCTCAAGGACGACCGCGACCCTCGGCGCCAGGAATACCTGGCCGACTTCGCTGACCGCGAAGGCACTTCGTTCTTGCTCAAGTTCTGGAAGAAATACAAAAACAAAGACACCCAGGCGCGGCTCGACACCTTTCTCGACAGCATGCGCCCGACCCCGATCCGCCTGGCCGCCGTGCATCGTTATCTGCTACCGCAAGCCAGCCAGGAAAGCTTCAACACCTTCGTGCGCTCGCACCTGAAGGGCGCCAAGCTCACCGAAAAACTCACTGACGAACGCCTGCAACGGCTTTACGAAAGCTACAGCCCCGGTGCCTACGACCTGCCGGACCAGGGCTTTATCGCCAAGGTCCACCCGCTGGACCTGTGGTTGATGGGTTACCTGCTGAACAACCCGGACGCCAAGTGGAGTCAGATTGTCAAAGCCAGCCAGTTCGAGCGTCAGGAAGTCTATAGCTGGCTGTTCAAAAGCCAGCACAAGGGTGCCCGCGACAGCCGTATTCGTACCATGCTGGAGATCGAAGCGTTCCTGGACATTCACCAACGCTGGCAGAAAGTCGGCTATCCGTTTGATCACCTGGTTCCGTCGCTGGCCACTGCCATCGGCAGCTCCGGCGACCGTCCGGCAGCGCTGGGCGAGTTGATCGGCACCATTCTCAACGACGGCGTGCGCATGCCGACACTGCGCATCGACACACTGCATTTTGCGGCGAATACGCCCTACGAAACCAAATTGATCAATGACCCGGTCGCGGGCAAACGGGTGATGCCGTCCGAAGTGGCCACGGCCATGCGCGAGGCCTTGTCGCAAGTGGTGGATGCCGGTACCGCCAAACGTGTTTCCGGAAGTTTCGTCACCCCCGATGGCAAACCCCTGGCCATGGGCGGCAAGACCGGGACCGGGGATAACCGCATCTCAGCCATCGGTTCCGGCGGGCAGGTCATCAGTTCGAAATCCCTCAACCGCACGGCCACCTTCGTGTTCTATATCGGTGATAGCCACTTCGGTACATTGACCGCGTTCGTGCCGGGGCGCACGGCCGAAGCCTTTAAATTCACCTCGGCGTTGCCGGTACAAGTGCTCAAAGGCATGGCGCCGATTCTGACACCGTATCTGCAACCGGGAAGTCACACTGGATGCCTGCCGGTTGAGGTCGCACGGCGCTGATCGCAGGTGGTAATTAATTATTTTCGGCATTGATAATCTCAATGCGTCGACACCTATCCAGCTGTCTTCAACAGCAGTAATTCAGACTTTTACTTTGAGCCTTGGGCGTTAGGCTGGTGACTCCCATCAATGCTCAAGGTTTATAAAAGCATGCCTGAAATACAAGGAAGTATATTCAATGGCCCTTTACAGGAGGCCGACGATACCAAAGGCCGTCATTACCCCTTAATAAAGAACCGGATCCACCCCACCTTCACCAGCGCTTCATTGCAAAGGGCCCGGGAGCTGAGCCTTACTCAGAAGGTAACCGGGCCATGGATAAAGAGCGCCAGCGACGTTGATCACGACCGGTTACAAGAAGCCAATCTCAAACTCTGGTCCACTCAAAACAGGGTGGATGGTTTTATTGATAAGTTACAAAACATCTATAAGTTCGCCGAGCCGTTACTCACCGACGAATTAAGTAAACAGTACGGCGTCGATGTGGACGTCAAGACGACGTATTTACACCTTTACTTGCCCAAAGAGCGCCCGTGGTATGTGGTTGACCTCTCCGGCGGTGCGGTGACCCGCACGGTTTCACTGCTGGACGCGGCGTTGCACAACTTCGCGCTGAGAGAAACCTGCGAAGCCGATTCGGACTTCATCAGCCAGCCCGATGCGCGCGGGCACTTCGACATTCAGCCCATCAAACAGAAAATGACCATCGCACAGTTCCAGGCGTTATGCCGCGAACTGGACATCGGCGCGCGCTACTCCCGGTACCTCAATGAACAGCTGCTGCCCAGCGACGGACTGGCCCGGATTTTTTTGAAACGTAACGTCGTCGAGCACGAGAAAGCCGCGTTCAAGGCGGCAGCCCAACAGGCCGTGATGACCCATGACATCGACGCCGACGCGTGCGACCTGATCCTGAAAATGCTTGAGGGTCAGCCCAACCTCACCCGTAAGGGCCGAGTGATGCAATTCACTCAATTGTTCATGCAGGACACCTCGCTGACCGGGATCGTGTTGATCACCCCGGACCTGGAACGAACCCGCGACGTCGTGCCGATTTTTGCCTACGTCCCGCAAGACCCCGAGCACCCCCTCAAAGAATATCCGTCAACCGTCGCGTTCATGAATGAGCTGACTCGCCAGCTGCGCGACAACAAGCTCATCTCGTCGACCACCATGACTTATCGCCAATACTTCAGCCGGTTTGTCGACCAATCCGCGCGCGGGCATTTTTTCGGCGGGTTGCAGCAACGTCTGTTCGAGGTCAAATGGCATCACAAAGAACCGCTGGACCCACGCCCGAGCTGGCGCGAGGAGCCGGTCAGCAGTCCCAACCTGCAGTTCAGCGCAGAACCGATTCGCGGTGACGTGTGGGAGCACCTCTATCAACAGAAGCTGAACAAGATCCTCAATGATGCGCGGCATATCGCCGTGTCCACCGCCGATACCGATCGCAATGCCCGATGGGCCTGGTGGGAGAACTTCAAGAAAATTGTCTCGGACATCTTCAATGTCGCGCTGATGGTCGTCACGCCTTTCGTGCCGGGGTTGGGGGAATTGATGATGGCCTACACCGCCTATCAGATCGTCAACGATGTCATCGAAGGCATCGTCGACATGACGTTGGGGCTATGGACCGAATTCGCCGAGCATATCGTCGGCGTGGTGACGGATGTCATTCAATTGGCGGCGTTTGCGGCCGGCGTGAAGATTGGCGAGGTCGCACGCCTCAAACTTTCACCGCTGATCGAAGGCATGAAACCGGTGGAACTGCCCAATGGCCAGCAGCGTTTGTGGCATCCCGACCTCAAGCCCTACGAGCAGCCGAACATCGAGTTGCCGGCCGATTCAAAACCTGACGCATTGGGTCTGCATACCCACGAAGGTCAAAAGATTCTGCCGCTGGACAATAAACATTACGCCGTGCAAAAAGACCCGAAAACGGGCACCTATCGTGTCAAACACCCCCATCGCGGCGAGGCCTATTTACCCGAGCTGAAACACAACGGTTTCGGCGCCTGGACACATGAAGCGCAAAACCCGCGAGATTGGGGCCACCCGACACTGATGCGGCGTCTCGGTCACCGCGCCGACGGTTTCAACGATGCGCAGCTGGAGCAGATCCGCATTGCCAGCGGCACCGAGGCGGCTGCATTACGCCAAATGTACGTTGAGAACACCGCACCGCCCACGTTGCTCTCCGACGGGCTTGATCGCGCAGACATTCAACAGCAAACCGAGCAGGCGATTCGTGACATTCGCTCCGGATTGCCCATCGATCCCGCTGCTCACTGGTTCGAACCGTTGGCGACTTACCTTGAAGGCTGGCCCTCGGACAAGGCCTTGAGTGTTTACGAAAACACCGACCTGACAGGCCGGTTCCGCACTTACGGTAATGCCCGGGCGAGCGACGAACAGACGCTCGTCACCAGTCTGTCGCGTCTCATGCAGGGTGACCTGCCAAAACAGCTCATCGAGTTCCTGAGCGAAGAAGAACTTCAAGCACTGCTCGGCCCGGGTGTCACCGAGGAAGAACAGCTCCAGGCACTGCGCAATCAATTGGCTGACGAGGCAGACCGCCTCAGACCCGACATCTTCAATCAGCGCTATCAAGCCGCACAAGCGAGCGCCAACCCGCAGGTTCAACAGCTGCGCGAGGTGGCACCAGCGTTGCCGACCCGCGCGGCAACCGTACTGCTCAACAGTGCCAACGGCGCTGAACTGGAACGCATGACACGTGACAAACGCCTGCCACTGAACCTGAAAAACCAGGCGCGTGAAGCGGCCTTCGAAACCTTGGCCAACCACGCCTATGAAGGTTTCAACGATGATGCGCGCTGGGTCCCGGAGACCGAGCGACTGGTGCTGAACGCGCTCAGGATTCACACCGACGCGTTTGGCGATTTGCGTATCGACGTTCGTCAGGGCACCGACATTGGGCTCTTACGATGCAGCGTGGGAGCAGAAGACGCTTCGGTCGTCCGGGTATTGATCAAGGATGACGGCGCACGGTACGAAGTGTGGGACGCTGACAACCAAAAATTGCACGAAGCCGACGACTTCTACGAATCGCTGCTCAACGCCCTGCCAGCCAGTAAACGCACGCAACTGGGTTATCGGCCAGGCCAGGGAGCCTCGTTCAGGCAATGGGTGCTGGTCAAAACCGAAGCCCCCGCCGAGCGCCGAATCGCGTTGGCGCAGCCACCGATTCGCCCGATCGGCGACCCGGACACCCTGCTGCTGTTGCGTGGCCCGGGCTTTTCCATACAAAGGGCCACCCTGGCGGAGCGGGTGCAGGATATTTACCCGCACTTGAACGAGCGCGAGGTCAGCACCTTTGTCCGCTCGCTGGGCGAAGAACCTCAGGCGCGCAAGACCCTCAATCGACTTGACCGCGAACTGGACGATCTGCAAGTCGCACTCCACAAATGGCGGTTTCGCCAACCTGAGGCCTGGGGCCCGGATCGTAACGGATTCGTGAACGGTGGCGGGTTGCACATTTGCGAGCGGCTCATCGAGTGCTTTCAAAGAAAGTCGAGGGCCTTTGGCGAGCGCAGTGACACGCTGGAAGGCGGGTATGTGCTGGACCTGTCAACGGAGTTCAACACACTCGATCTGGAGCTGTGGTGGCGTGAACTGCCTGATCTCAAGTATTACCTCGACCAGGTCAGTACGCTCAATCTGGACCGCACCCTCTTTTCCGGCAGCAACACGGGGCTGCTGAAGGATTTCCCCAATCTTCGGCAACTGAGTGCCCGAGGCTGCCAATTGGAAAGGCTGCCGGTAACCATTGGCAAAATGCATTTCCTGCGCACGCTGCGCTTGATGAACAACCGGCTCCGCTTGACCCGGTCGGCCGTTGAGCAATTGCGGCATTTGACGCACATGGAAACGCTCAGGCTCGATGACAACCCGCAGTTGGGACTGCTGCCGAACGTCGAACGCATGCCGAAACTGAAGATTCTGAGTTTGAGTAACACCGGTGCAACCGCCTGGCCTGACGGCCTGTTCACCCGGCATCGCCCGCGAGGGTTTTATCTGGACCTGATGCAAAACCCGTTGCGCGACATCCCCTTGGTCGTTCCGGGTTCCGAGGCCGCGCGCCTCGTGGCCCGTACTCGACTGTTTCCGACCGATCTTTCGGACGCCAACCTGATTGTCTATATGGACTACCGAAGGTCAGTGGGCATCAGCTCGGATCATCTGTACTCGGCCGTCGCTGATCGTGCGATCGATCAATGGCCCATGTCAGACGATTCCCAATGGTGGAGCTACAAGTCTGCCGGCCTGGGTATCTTCAGGGTAGAAGCCTGGCATGACCTGATGACCGAGCCAGACTCCCAAGGGTTCTTCAGCTTGATCCAGAAGCAGACAGAGTCGGCCGACTACCGCGCCGGTGGCGAACGGCGCAAGCAACTGAGTGATCGCGTATGGCGAATGATAGAGGCCGTCGACCTGGACACGACATTGCGCAAAGAGTTGTTCGAGATGGCGACCGCGCCGACCACGTGCGCTGATGCTGGCGCCCAGGTATTCAACAACATGGGTATCAAAGTCTTGGTCAGCGAGGCCTATGCCCAGTCGACATCGGCCGCGATCCTGGAAAGCAAGTTGGTGACATTGGCCAAAGGCGCCGCGCGTCTCGAACGGGTGGATGACATCGCCCGGACGGATTTCGCCAGCAGAGAAGGTAATCCCGATGAAGTCGAAGTGTTCCTCGCTTACGAGACCGGCCTTGCCCAGCGTCTCGGTTTACCCTGGCAATCGGAGACCATGCTCTATCGACCCATTGCCGGCGTGAGTGCCAAAACGCTCGATACGGCCTTCGATACCGTGATGTCGATGGAAGGCGGCGACGGTTTGATCAATCACATGATCGAGCAGTCGTTCTGGGAAAAATACCTGCGTGACACGCATCCCGCGGAGTTCAGGCGCAATGCCCGGACGTATGAAATCAGAACCGATCAATTGGATGAATTGCGCGAGGCCCAGCGTTCCTGGGCGAACGCCAAAGGACGGGGGATTGCGCAACGACAGGCGCTCAAGAAGCGCCTGCTGGACCTGGCCAATCAACTGAACGTCCAGGAAGACCGTGTGCTCACCGATGAAGAAATGACCGACGAGGTCTACGGCACATTGCTGAACGACATCGGCTACGAGGAAAAACAGCTAAGCAGGCGGTTGACCCGACAGGCGCTGCTCAACGCCGGGTAACAGCACTTGCCCTGGAGGCAGCACGCCTCCAGGGCAGGCTTTGATTACCCGATATCGGAGTCCCAGATCACGGTGATATTTCCAGAGAAGCGAGCAGCCTCATCGGTTTTGATCATGTAGTTCACGTAATAAGGTGCAATCTCGAAATGCAGGATACCCGGCGCACGGTCCAGGTAAAAACCGGGTTTGAATTCTTGCGCGTTCACCTGCCCGACATGCAACGGACGACGCGTGACCGGTTGCCCACTGATATCCGTCAAGCCGTTGGGCAAGCTGACGCTCAGTTGCACCACGGCAGCGCGCTGCGAAACGGGGTCGCGAATCATGCAATCGAGCAACCCGGTAATTTCACACTCCAGTAGCATCTTGAAACGGCTCGACGAAGAGATGTTGAAGGTTTGATCACGAAACAATCGCGTCGGCTTGCGCCCTTGGGTCAGCCAGCTTTGCCAGCCACCCTGCGGGACCAGTTCCACGCGATCGCCACCGGGAGGGATATCGACCTTTAGCGTATGTCGAACCTCAAGATGAAAATTAAGCGTTAACTGGTTGTCGTTCGGGATCATCACATCGCCCATGTCGAAATCCAGACCAGGGCCGACGGTGTAGGAAATTGTCCCGGTGTAATCTCCCGAGTGCATATTCAGCGGATCAGGTGTGCGCAGTTCATATCCAAAAACAACGTATTGATAAGCAAATGACAAAGGAATATCGAACTTTGCTTTCTTGCTGCATACGCCCGCGCCGACCGGAACTTTCCAGAAGCTGTTGTAACCATATTCACCCGCAGTCGCCCAGCCAACATTTTCGCAAGGGGGAGGTGCATATACCCACCGCCCACCTTCCCACAGTTGATCCCACGAGCCACCACCGGTCAGTTCGCGTATCGATTTGGGAATGGAGGCTTCGTGACCAATCCCCGCAATCCTCACTTGAACGACTTTTGAATCACCCGACGTGTGGGTAACAGTAATGTCTCGCCAATCAGAAGGCACTTTAGCCATACCGCCCTGACGTGGGTCAGCGTGGTTGGCCAGGATCGGGGCGTTGGCCGTGAACCGAATACGGGCAACAAGACTGAACAGGCCCGATGGTTCACAGGCTACCGGGACCTGACTGCAGAAGCCCTCGGACGGGGTTTTATTGACGAATGCATTTTTTTGCGGTTTCGACGCGTCGGGCTCGAACAAGGCCTTGATGTCACGAACGTCAGCCACCACCGGAACGGTCATCATGGCAAAAAGTAACGCGATCCCTGAGCCAACACTCCGTGTCCGGCGTAAACGTCCATTTTTAAAATTCATACGTCTTCCTTCTAAAAAACCCTTCAATATTCCAACCGTCCGGACTGTCCAACGCCAGAAAACCTCTAAACCAGTGACACTGCCTCCAATCGGTATCAAGCATCGGGCATGACCGCATTGAAGATCATGTTGACGCTGCCAAAGTAACTACCAGGCTTGTAAACCCCATCGGAAGGCGGCATCGGGACGATTTCCAGCAACACGCGTTTTCCGGGTGCTGCCTCGGTCAGCGAAACCACTTCGCTGTTTTTGTGCTCGCTCAACAGCGTGCCGTTGAACAGCACCCGCAAGGCAATGTCATGGGCGTCGGTGCCGTTGGACAGATAGGGACGACGGTCAAGCCGCGCCTCGATCGAGCCCGCTTCGTTTTTCACGTCGAAATATTTGCGCAAGCCACCCAATGTCGACGACGTCAGATTCCATGGCAGTTGCTGCTCACGGTGGATCCAGCCCGGGTCGGATGGAATGACATAAAACGCCTGGGTCGGAATTGTCACGAACACTTCGAAGGTGTGCACTTCCCTGGCGGCGAAGGCATCAGCGCTCGACCCCATCACCACGGCCGTCAAAAAAACCTGGATCAGCTTCTTGCTCATGGGTTATCCCTTCACGTCCAGTTTTTTGCTGCTTTCACCTTCAACCAGGGTAAAGCGATATTCGCGACCGGCCTGCTTCTCGAACTGAAACGTGCGGCCGGCCAGAATGTGATGTTTGGTCGTCGGTTGGCAGTCCTGCTCGTTCTTGATCGAGCAATCCTTGAACTCGTCGATCACCACCACGGTGTTGCCGTTGTTGCGGATCCGGTAGTTGCCCGCCTCGTTCTCGATCGCGCTGTCAAAGCGTGTTTCTTTAGGCCGCACGAAAAACACTGCGCCGTAACCTGCCAGCACGGTGACCCCGGCGGACAAGGACTTTTTATAGTCTTCGCGCTCTTCGCTGGAAACGGCGAATTCGTCTTCCTTCTCCGGCACGACCGGCACGAAACGCACCCGGAAATACCGCTCCCGGTCGCGCTCGCCCATGTACAGCAACCGTGTGCCCTGCATGCCATTGGCCGGCACGATCAGCCGTGCCGGACTGGCCATCAAGCCATCCCGGGCATTGCCGTCGGCCTGGGTTTGGAGCGGCACTTCGCGCGAGGTGCCATCGGCCTCATAAAGGATTTCAAGGATGTTGACCTTGACGAATGCCGTGCTGTCGCCGCCATTGAACACGCGTTTCAAATAGGTACTTTTGTCACCGTCCAGATAGTCGTAGACGGTCCCGATATTGATGCTCGGTGCCGCGTGAGCCAGTTGCGCGAAAAGATAAAAACCAAACAGTGCCAACAGGTGTTTCATCGTGCTGAACCTCGTTGAATTGAATGCTGCAAAGTGCGGCCCGGCCGCGATGAAAAACGTTCTTGCCGAGCGCCATGGCGCAGTCAATAAACGCATCATTTTGTGAACTCCCGAAATTGAGCAGCCTTCATCAACCGGCGCTCTGCGCGGCATCGCCAACGTCTGCCAGCGTGTCTGGAGTGCAACGCAAATCCCCGATCATCAACACATTGTTTTCAGTACGCCCCTGGCTCGGGTCAAGGCGGAACTGGCACAGCAACTGGTTGCCGTAGCGCACTTCCAGGGTCGGTGAGCCGGCGTTCATTTCCATCGAGAAGAAACCGTCCACCTCACTCACCCCGCGACTGGCGTGGTTGATGATGTGATGGCCCTTGAGCGGGTTGCCCTGGGGGTCGATCAGGCGGCCGAGGACGGTGAGGGTTCTCATCACGCGAATCTGCCGATAATCCACGCCGCCCTTGTTCAGGTGATAACTGGAACGGGCCGGCTGGATGGTTGCGGCAGGCACGTGGTTGCCTTCGAAATCGAAACTGACGGAGCTGCTTTTGTAGGCCGTGATCGGCACAAAATTGCGCCCGGGCTTGAGCACCGCGCTGCCGCCGCCCAAATCGTCGGCGCGCAAGGTAATGTCGTCGATGTCCGATTCGACATCGATGATCATGCCCGCGCCGTTGCGATGGTATTGGCTGGTCACCACCATTTTCCGTGCGCCGACGGCCACGGTGCTGTCCAGGTTCAGGCCACCGGTGAAGTCGTGGTTGAACGACGAGCGCTGAATGAAACCATCGGCATTGACCAGGTCCGATTGCATCGTTGCCATGGTGTTCAGACCGATGCCGTAGGTGTCCGTGATGGCCGTGGCCGAGACATTTTGCAGCACATGATCCTGCAGGTCTTTGCGGTAGGTGATGGAGGCGTTGTTATCCCGGCCTCCATCGCGTGCGGTGCGCGTACCGATGCTGCCGGAAATCTGTTCACCGGGGCCGCCCAAGGCAATGCTGATGCTCAAATCGACACCACGATTGCGCGCGTCATCGGAACTGATGCTGCCCGGCCGATCGAACAGGGACAATCGCCAGTTGGCATCACTGCCAAACAGCCGGGTGCGCTGGGTCCATCCCAGATCCACCCCCGTTCCATTGGTGTTGCCCTCGCTGTGGGAGACCCGCGCATTGACCGAGCTTTTGCTGGTCAGTCGATGGTTGATCGACAACGAAGCGTTGCTGGTTTGCCCGATAAATACGTTGGGCTGGCGCACCCGCGTGCCATCGGGCAGGGTGTCATACAGTTTTGTGGTATCGAGCCAGCTGCGGTTATAGCTGGCGACGAGGCTGCCGCTGGCGTAGGAGTACAGGCCCTGCACGTCGAGACCGGTGCCGTAGTCTTCGGTCTGGTAGACGTTGGCATACAGGCTGGCGTTATTGACGATGGCCCAGTCGACCGACGTACCGAGTTGCAGGCTATCGCTCACTTGTCGACCGCTCAGGCCGAGAATCAATCGCGGGTGCAGCAAGTAGTTGAACGCGGCACCGGCGGTCATGTCGCCATCGTCGGGTTGATCCCAGTTGCTGAGCAAGCCCGATTCACGGCCGGCGAACAGGTTATAGCGCCAGCGCTCGTCGTGATTGCGCCAGTTGTTCGGCTTGTAGACCAGTTCCTGAGTGCTGGACGTGATCTGGCCGTCCTCGATCAGGCGCACTTCCACTTCGTAAATCCCCCCCGGCAGCGGACGGGTATCGAGGGTCTGCAAACCGGCAGGCATTGCCTGGGTATTGATCAGCAGACCGTCGCGATAAATCTCCACGGACCCCTGGCGATTGGCGGTGACGTAAATTGGGTAAACCGCCGGTTTCGGATTATTGATGGCCAGACTGTCGGAACTGCCATACATCACGCCCAACGCCGTGTCGGGGCTGGTGCCAAAAGTGCGCGGCTGGCGGGACAGTCCCTCGGATGAGGGGGTGAAATAACCCAGGCGCAGAAAATTGCCTTGCAGTTCGCGCTGGGTATAAAGCTCATTGACGGCGTGGTAGAGCGTGTTATCCATGCCGCCCAGTCGCGACAGCTGAACATTGACCGCTTGGGTCCAATTGCCCAGGCTGCTGCTGGCTTCCAGACCGTAGCGTCCACCGAGGTCCTGGTCCTGGCCGCCATTGAGGTTTAGTTGGTTGCGCACGATCAAGCCAGTGCTGCCGCCTTCGGGCAGGTTGTAATACTGCTGCACTTGATCGTCCCGTTCGGCGTTCTCCGTGAGAATCGAGACCAAGGAGTTTTCGAGGCTGTAGTGCACGGCCAACAGTTGTTCGGGGCAGTTGGCCTGGCAGGCGCCCAGCGCCACGCCTTGTTTCAGATGGTTGGCCCAGATGTCGCGTTCGCTGGGCTTGATGGTGCTGTCGCTGACATCATTGAAGTCAACTAAGGTGATTCGATCATCGCGGGTCAACACGACCATCGCCTCACCGAGAAACTGTTGATCAAGTTCCACGCGCACCGCCAGCGGTACATCAAAGAAGTGCTCTTCGAAGTCGCTCGGTAACCCCTTGGCTTGCGCAAGCAAACTTCGAGGTGTGTGGCCGTTGTCCGCTGGCGCGGCCAGGGCGGTTGCACAAAAACATAGGGCAAGCGCCGTCGCGATGGGAGTCATCGGGAACATGAACGGGATACTCTGAAGATAAGTGCGTTGAAACCCGATCGACAGGCAGTGATTACCCACCGACCGGTAAGTGTTAACGAATAAGGCTAAGCCTTAAGTCATGGCTGACTTAGATGCGCGGAACGGCATCGAAGATCACGACTGGATTGGCCGTATAAAGACCTGTCTGAGTGCTAAGGAAGGTCTGAAGTACCCACCGATTTTTGATGCCCTCACTACTTGAGGCTCAAAAAATCATAAGTCGGCGAAAATCAGACCTTTCTTGTCCTTAATTCACGGTTCTTTCCTCTAATTGCACTGT